>ERZ779637.459-NODE-459-length-27014-cov-6.303832_pt1 | contig 27014 bp, 24 predicted proteins | sample MGYA00514196_ERZ779637 | MGnify/ENA primary metagenome ERZ779637 (study PRJEB29562, sample SAMEA4376700) | mouse gut metagenome | isolation source: Cecum | study: EMG produced TPA metagenomics assembly of the A DSS colitis mouse model was used to assess the...
ATATCGTGCTCCGACATATTGGTAAGCGTTACATAATTCCCCTGCAGAAATGAAAGCCTGGAATCGTCGTCCTTAAAATACAGGGTCTCCCGCATCCCCTCAGGCATCTGATCGATAAAACAGAAGATACATTTATTATGGCAGGAACGGTAATCATCCATCAGCCCGTTCTCAAATTCAATTCCCAGATCTTCGTCAAATTCCTTGTCAATTTCCAGAAGCCACTGCTCCCCGTCCGGCTTTTCGATTAAAACCTCCAGATACTCATCCTGTATCAGAAACTGATAATCAAATATATCTTCAACAGGCGTCTGGTCAATCTCCAAAAGCCTGTCCCCCGGAGCAATCCCCATTTCCTCCGCAATGCTTCCCTCTGCTGTCTTTTTAATTATATGTTCTTTTCTTTTCATCTTGGCTTTCCACGCTCCTGTCTCTTTATTCTACTAGAAAATCCTTGACGTGTCACTAGCATAATGATATAAAAGAAATGAAGTATACCTATGGAGGTTCATATGCCTAACTTACGCGAACTGGAAAATGCGATGCCTGTGGCGCCGCTCAAAATTGTAGCTCTGGAATCTGCCGAAACCCTTGCGGGCGAGGTGAACAATTATCTGGTAGATTTCCGGAAAAGTGTAAATAACAAAGTCAAAAACGATCCCGCCTTTCACGGTTACAGGGAAGACAGCTATCTGACATCGTTTGACTGCCCGCGCTTCGGAACCGGAGAAGCCAAGGCCGTCTTTCATGAATCCGTCCGGGGCAAGGATCTGTTTATTCTGGTGGATGTCTGCAATCATAGTATTACATATAATATGAACGGCTATACCAACCATATGTCGCCCGACGACCACTATCAGGATTTGAAGCGTGTGATTGCCGCCGCTGCCGGCAAGGCAAAACGAATCAACGTCATCATGCCTTTCCTATACGAAGGACGCCAGCATAAAAGAAGCGGCCGCGAATCCCTGGACTGCGCCTACGCGCTGGAAGAGCTTCGCGATATGGGCGTTTCCAACTTTATCACCTTTGACGCTCACGACCCCAGAGTCGCCAACGCCATGCCCTTAAGCGGTTTCGATAACTTTACGCCGCCCTACCAGTTTATGCGCGCGCTTCTGGAAAATGAGGAAGACCTGCTGGTGGACAAGGACCATATGATTGTAATAAGCCCCGACGAAGGAGCGCTTGCCCGCGCTATTTACTTTGCAAGCGTGATCGGCGTGGATACCGGCATGTTTTACAAGCGCCGCGATTATTCCACCATTGTTAACGGCAAGAATCCCATTGTCGCCCACGAATTCTTAGGCGACAATATAGACGGCAAGGATGTGGTAATCATCGACGACATGATTTCCTCCGGAGAAAGTATGCTGGATACCTCCAGACAATTAAAAGAAATGAACGCCAAACGCGTTTTTATCTGCTGTACCTTCGGACTGTTTACAAGCGGACTGAAGGCCTTTGACGAAGCCTACGAAAAATGCTATTTTGACCGGGTAATCACTACCAACTTAAGCTACCAGCCGCCGGAGTTAAAGAAAAAACCGTATTTTGTAGAAGCCAGCATGAGCAAATTCCTGGCTTCCATTATCGATTTTATGAACCATGACGTATCTCTTTCCAACGTTCATGAACCGACGGAAAAAATTCACGAAGTTCTGGCCAGGTATAATAACCGGGAAAACACAGAAATTGAATACGAATAGGCGGCAGGTAATCTCCCTCCACAATAAAAAGAACCGATTCCAGACCGGACCGGTTCTTTTCTTATTACATGATTATGCGTCAAGCAGCGGGAATGTCAGAGATACCTTAAATAAATCCCCGTCCAGATAAATGTCAAATTTCCCGTTCTGCGCTTCCGTCAGATTCTTTGCGATGGAGAGTCCCAGACCGCTTCCTTCCGTGCTTCGCGATATATCGCCGCGGATAAATCGTTCCGTTAACTCCGACGCATCAATATTCAGGGGCTGCGCGGAAATATTTTTTACCGAAAGAACCGCCAGCTTTCTGTCATCATAGCTTTCAATCTGCATAGTCAGATAAATTCTTGTATGCTCCAAAGCATACTTGTAAATATTGTTAAACAGATTTTCAACGACGCGCCACATTCTCCGGCTGTCCGCTTCAATATAGGCGGTCTGTCCCGCCAGGTTATCCATTACCTGAAGCCCCCTTGCCTCAAATTTTTCCGAAAACTCTCCCACCGCCTGGTTGACAAGCTCCGTTAAGTTTATTTTCTCAAATACATAGGAAATATTTCCCGACGAAATCTTGGACGCTTCCACCAGATCCTCCGTCAGTTGCTTCAATCTCTGGGATTTCGCATCCAGAATGGCGATATATCCTTTTATCTTATCGTCCTGAATATCTTCCCGTTTCATCAAATCCACATAATTAATAATGGAAGTCAGCGGCGTTTTAATGTCATGGGATACATTTGTAATCAGATCGGCTTTCATCCGTTCATCCTTCATGCTGGTTTCCACCGCTTTGCGGATACCGTCCCCGATATTGTTTACCGCGTCCGCCAGCACCTGGTTCTCCCCGTGGGTTTCCTCCCGGATCTGATATTCGATTTCACCGTCGCGTATCCGGTTAATCCCCTTGATAATCTCATACCGCTCGTTTGTCCCCCGCATTAAGAGATACCCGATCCACAAATCAAAGCCCAATAACAGAAGAAAAAGGAATACCGCTGCCCAAAAGTTCCTTCTGGTATAACAGCCCAGATAAAATACGAGAGCCATACCTGCGCCGTTTATAAACAGATACGCAGCATAAATACCCCAGTTACGCAGCATATGATCTTTATTTTCCCGGATGGACTCCTGCCACCGTTCATGAATACGACGGTACGTCGAAGCGATAAACGTATCCCGCAGCAGGTTTTTCCCTTTGATTCTCCGCACCAGACTGAGCAGGAAGCACCCGAACAGGAAAAAGCTGAAAAATGCCGCCGCTCCTACCATAAAGAATCCCACCGTACCGTTTTCCATATAAAATACTCTCTCAACAAATCTCCATCCGCCAAACAGAGCATACCACAGCATACAGATTAACCAGGCGGAAAAACCCGCCAGAAGCAGAACGAATTCCGTATGCATCCGGTCAAAAAGATTCAGATATAAAACCGTATTACCTTCCTCGCCGGGTTCCCATCCTGCCTTACAGCAAAGTATGATCATGATAACAAAATACGCCATAAAGAAGATTCCCGCCAGAATCAGCATATTTGCCACAGGAAACGTACTGCTTTCATAAACCCGGGAGGCATTGTAAAAATCGTCTTTCACAGGATATTCGCTGTCCAATCCGATCCAGATTTTTGTTGTTTCCGGATAGGCATACTCCAACAGGTTACTGGTCATCTGACTGAAAACAAGCTCCTCGCTTATGGGCATATTCGTGTCATACTCCATTTCCGCCGGACAGTAATATAAATATTTGTCATAAGTATCCTGAAAGGTCTGCGTTATTGTTTCCGGACTTGAAATCTGTCCGTCAAATTTTTTAAGATTGGATATCTGAACCTTCGAGTCCCCCGACGTTGCAAGAATACAATACTTTACATTACTTTTATCTTCTCCATACAACTCCTGCAAATACTGATAATTATTATAGTTAATGGAAAGATTTGCAATTGCCAGATCCAGATTATGAACCAAAGTAAAATAGTCGTCCCAATTATTTACCAGCTGTTCCAGATTCTTTCCGTTAACGGTCTGATACCTGCACTTTAATATATCAATATAGCCGTAAACATATCCGTCCTCATCCGTAAAAATATCCTTAAGCCCCGAATAACTCGTCATAGTGTGAATACTTTGCTCCATCCAGACAGAAGGTATAAAATATCCTTCTCCGTCTTCTGAATTACCGCCGGATACGGACTGTCCGGGATAAGCCTCATAATCCACCACTGATATGGACAAGCCTTTCTCCGATTCCGCGAAATCAACCACCTCATACCAGTTATCCACCCGCACACATTTCGTTTCGTACGCCAGGCCATACTTGCTCCATTTCAGCAAATCCTCCAGACGGAAAACCGCCGACACCGATTCTTTGGAGCTCTGATCCCTCCGGTGTACGTAATCGGTAATATCGATCTCTTTTTTGCCGTCAAAAACCCCGTCTGTTTCCATCTGGCTGCGGACTACGGAGAACACCATAATATCGTTGACTGCCGCTCCTATCATCTGGCGGAATACATCGGACTCTTCAAAAATTTCATTGCCTTCAAACGGGCCGATCTGACAATATAAGTTCCCGTCCAGCGTTGACATCCTGAAGCTTCCGCCGGCCAACGTTCTATACAGGCACAGAATACAGGAAACAATCAGCAGCTGCGCCAGAAAAAACAGAAGAATCTTCTTCCATGTTTTCACCGGCTTCTTTCTGTTATTCACAATTCTTTTATCTTCCATTAGTATACCCCCTGAGCGATTGTCTGTCACTGCTTGTCGATCTTATATCCAACTCCCCATACCACCTTTAAATAGCGCGGCTCTTTTGGGTTAATCTCAATTTTTTCACGGATATGGCGAATATGCACGGCCACGGTGTTGTCTACGCCGATTGCATCCTCGTTCCAGATATTTTCATAGATCTGGTCGATGGAAAAAACCCTTCCCTGATTCTTCACCAACAGCAAAAGAATATTGTATTCGATAGGAGTAAGCTTTACCGGCTCTCCGTCCACCGTCACTTCTTTTGTCTCGTCGTTAATGGAAAGGCCGCCCACATTAAAAACCGCATGGTTATCCGTATTCAGACTTCCAAGACTTGTATAACGTCTTAAGTTGGACTTTACCCTGGCAATTAACTCCAGCGGATTAAAAGGTTTTGTCACGTAATCGTCAGCTCCGATATTCAGCCCCAGAATTTTATCCGTATCCTCCGACTTGGCGGAAAGAATAATAATCGGAATACTGGAATACTCCCGAATCTTCAGAGTGGCATGAATTCCGTCTAACTTGGGCATCATCACATCCATAATCAAAAGATGAATCTCCTGGCTCTTTATAATCCCGATCGCCTGTTCTCCGTCATAAGCCTTAAAGATTCGATACCCTTCGTTCATCAGATAAATTTCGATTGCGTCAACAATTTCCTTATCATCGTCACATACCAGAATATTTGCCATTCTCTTTGCCTCCTCATAAGCTCAGTTAAGATCTTACATTTTAATATAAACACACAATTTTTAAGGGTTATAGAGGAAAATTGTTAAGATTTTCTTAATCCCAGAAATGCCGCCAGATTTCCCCTCTTTCCCTTACTTGCCCTGTGGGAAAAAAGAAGCCCTGCATTGCAGCAGGTGCAAAGATTTGCGGTGAAAATCCGCTCTGTTGGAACGCTACATTCCCTCAGGATCAACTCATTAGCCCTCTGCAGATTCAAATGATACTTTGTTCCGGGAACGGTCTCCGTTAAAAGCTCCCGCTGCGCCCTCCGATCCGGAAACGCCTGCTCAAACTGCTCCGCCACATCCGCGCTTACTTCATAACAATCCTGACAGATACAGGGGCCGACCGCCGTAAGAAGATCTTCCGGCCTGCTCCCGAAAACCTCTTTCATGGCGTCAACCATCTTTTCCCCCATTCGCGCAACCGTGCCTCTCCACCCGGAATGAGCCAGTCCCACAGCGCCCTGCACCGGGTCATAAAAATACAGCGGCACACAATCGGCATAAAAAGTTACAAGCACCAGTCCCTTTTCCTTTGTAATCAGCCCGTCTACATCGCGGTAATCCTTTTCCCGCACAACGCCTTTTCCCCCGTCCGCTTTTGTTACCAGACGGATATTGGTGGTATGGGTCTGATCCGAACATACAAAATCCTCCGGCCTGCATTCTAACACCCCCGCCATGCGCCGGTAGTTCTCCATAACCCTGTCAGGATCATCCCCCCTGGTAAAGCTTAAATTCATAGTGGAAAAACAGTCCTCGCTGACACCGCCCAGCCTGGTGGAAAACAGATGCGCAAGCTCCCGTCTTTCTAAAAAAGCAGGAAAAGCCAGAAACGTTACTCCGTCCTTCTCCTGCCGCACCATCCCCTGCTTTTTTTCATTTTTATATTCCTGCATAATAGATCCTTTCCCACACTTTCCTGTCTATTCGTTATGATGTTCAAACGCGTCCTTATACCATCGTATTCTGCCGCCACAGACCGCCACCACATCATACCGCACCGGCCGGGTCTCATAGGCTGGATGTGTATATAAATAATACAGCGCTGTCCTGCAGATTCTTTTCTGCTTCTGCCATCCCACCGCTTCTTCCGGGAAACCGCCTGCCGCCGACGCTCTGAATTTTACTTCCACAAACACCAGATACTCTCCCTGCAAACCGATTACATCAATTTCTCCCTGCCTGCATCGGAAATTTCGGCAGAGAATTTTCATTCCCTGCCGAACTAAATACTCCGCCGCTTTTTCTTCATAGTCTTTCCCGATTGCACAATTTCTATTTCCCCTGATTCCCATATAATTCCGCTTCCGGTCTATTTTCCGGCTACGGAAACGTCCGCAACTTCGACGCAGGGAGACCCATATACGGACTGTCCGCCGGGAATTCCGAATTCCAGTTCCTTCCCTACTTTCAGGACTTTTTTGATAAATTCATAAAAATTGTCGGAAACCGTAAAATTTTGGATTGCCGCCTTCTGCTTTCCGCCTTCTATCAGATACCCCGCGGCCGCCAGTGAAAAGTCGCCCGTAATCGGGTTCGCGCCGGAATGTAATCCGTTTAACTCGGTAATATAAAGACCGTCTCCTACCTCGCTCATCATCTCTTCCAGCGTAATTTCTCCAGGTTTTATATAAAAATGGAACGGCATTACGCATAACGGCGAAGCATATCCCTGTCTTCCCGCATTTCCTGTCGTTTCTTTTCCCTCTTTGGACGCGGTGGACAAATTATAAAGAAACGTCTTAAAAATGCCGTTTTCAATTACAGTTTTGGCATATGACGCAGACCCTTCCGCATCAAACGGGTACTGCATCGATGAGCCGCCATAAAAAGGATTGTCAATCAGAGTCACCGCCTGCGAAGCCACAGCCTCCCCTTCTTTTCCTTTTAACAGGGATAACCCCTGCTGCGCCGTATCTGCATAAAATACCTGAGAAAAAGTCTGAAGCAGCGACGCCATCATCCTCCCTGAAAAAACACACGTATATTTTCTGCTATCCACGGAATCCGCGCCGATCTTACTGATTGCCTGCCCAACCGCTTTTTCCGCCAGCTTTGAAAGATCGGCTTTCATAATATCTCCGACCACCAGATCATCTCCGTCGTATACCTCTTCCCCTTCTTCAATAACGGCTTCGGGGAAAAGAATTCCCGTACTGACGGAATGGCTCAAATCAAGTCCGTTGGAATTCATAATCGCCCTTTCGTTCTTTTGAAACAATACGAAAGTCTGCGTAGCCTGCGTAACGCGTTCGTCCTGTTCAAACAGCTTCTTTTGAAGCGCAAGTGCAGTTTCCTTTAACTGTGCTGCGTCCAGCCTCTCTATTTCCCGTACGGTACAGTCCTGATACGTATCTCCCGCTTCTTTCAAAATCACAGGATCATCACTTTCTGTCACAGCCGCATTTTCAATCGCATGAGCCACCAGCCGGCCGACCGTATCCTCGGAAAACAATTCCGTAGCGGCATACCCCGCTTTCCCGCCATAAATACAGCGAAAGCAGGCGCCTCCTCCTTCCTTTACGGAAAAGCTTTCAATCCGGTCCTGGTAAGTTTCCACTTCGGTTCCTTCCTGGCTCTCGTAATATAATTCATACTTTTCAATTCCTTTTTCTTTTGCCGCTTTTATAACCGCTTCCTTAAACTCCTGATAATTCATATTTCAACCTTTACCTCTCTACTAATTTATCGGCCGCCCACCGTTATTTTGCTGACCCTGAGCAAAGGCTGGCCTACGTCGGTCGGAACACTTCCGCTGGATGCGCCGCACATGCCCTGGCCCCGGTCCAGATTCTGTCCGATCATATCGATATCCATCAAAATATCGGAACCTTTTCCGATCAGGCTTGCACCCCGGACCGGCTCACAGATTTTGCCGTTGCGGATTACATATCCTTCCACTACGGCAAAATTGAAATTGCCCGTAATGGGATTGACAGAACCGCCGCCCATACTTTTGGCGTACAATCCGTATTCTATCGATTTAATAATATCCTCATTGCTGTCGTTTCCATTGACAATAAACGTATTGGTCATGCGGGACGTAGGCTCAAATTCATAGCTCTGCCGCCTGCAGTTTCCCGTAGAAGGAATACCCAGACGCATCCCGTTTAAACGGTCTGTCATATAAGATTTGAGCACGCCGTTTTCAATCAGTACGTTCCGCCGGGCCGGCGTACCTTCATCGTCAATATTAATTGATCCCCAGGCGTTTTGAATCGTACCGTCATCTACGGCAGTCAGCTTTTCATTGGCAATTTTCTGCTCCATTTTACCGCAAAATTGAGACTGTCCTTTGGCAATGGCACAAGCCTCCAGAGAATGTCCGCATGCTTCGTGGAAAATCACGCCGCCAAATCCGCTTTCTATAGCTACCGGCATCACGCCGCCTTCAATATAACCCGCGCTCAACATGGTAAGCGCCTGTTCGGCCGCTTCTTCCCCGTAACGCTTCGGCGGAAACTTCTCCAAAAGCTCCATTCCCAAACGGGCTCCATACGCAGTTCTTCCGGTCTGGGTTTCTCCGTCCCTGCCTGCAACGGCGTTGATCAGCATACGGGTTCGTACCTGTCTGTCCTGAGCCAGAAGTCCTTCGCTGTTCGCAATCAGAATCTTATGATCCACATCCAGAAACATTCCTTCTACCTGGCAGATATCCTGATGATAATTTTTAGCGGTAAAGTAGGCTTCCTTCAGATAATTAATTTTTTCCTCATTGCGGACTCCCGCCGGAACTACGCGGATCGGATGTCTGTCGCCAAACAGCCTTTCCCGCAGATAAATATCCTGCTTTCCGTCCGCCCCTTCCAGCGCATCCGCAACTCTGGCAGCGCATAAAAGCATTTTACTTTTATCAATTCCCGAACAGGAACCGTACACGCTTCTCGTTCCCTTAAAAACCCGGACGCCCACTCCGGCAATCTGCTGGTCTTTCAGGCTGTCTACTTTGCTGTCTACCATACTGATGCTTTTCTGGCTGGTATTTTCCACAAAAATTTCCGCAAAATCGGCTCCCGTGGATAACGCCCTGGCCAATACTTCTTCCAGTATTTCCTTTGAAACCATATCAATACCTCCGATTGTTTTATTTTTATTTGTTCAAGACTTGATTTTACTTTTGATTTTGTCCATGGAATCCACAAACATTAAAATCTCCGCTACTACTTCATAAAGCTCCGGCGGAATCATATCTCCGATTTCCAGACGTGATAAAGTATCCGCCAGTTTATCGTCACGGTGAACCGGTACGGCGGATTCTTTCGCCTTCTCAATGATTCTCTCGGCAAGAGCGCCCCGCCCGGCCGCGATCACACGGGGAGCCGCATCGGAAGGATCGTATTCCAGAGCAATCGCCTGTTTTACCTTGTTTTCTTCCTTTTTCATGTTAATCACTTCCTGTTATTTGTCTCGCCACATAAACGCCGCTGGCCGACGCATGGGATAAAGAATGGGTAATGCCGCTTCCGTCTCCGATTACGTATAAGCCTTTATACTTGCTTTCCAGACAGGAATCCAGCTCAACCTCCATATTGTAAAACTTAACCTCCACGCCGTACAGAAGCGTATCGTCGTTGGCCGTTCCCGGCGCTATTTTATCAAGCGCGTAAATCATCTCGATAATTCCGTCCAGAATCCTCTTGGGAAGAACCAGACTTAAATCTCCCGGCGTAGCCGCCAGAGTCGGCGTCACCTGTCCTTCCTCCAGTCTCTTGCTGTTGCTTCTTCTTCCCCGCACCAGATCGCCGAACCGCTGCACGATTACGCCGCCGCCCAGCATATTGGACAATCTTGCGATACTTTCCCCGTATCCGTTGCTGTCCTTGAAAGGCTCTGAAAAATGCTTCGCCACTAACAGGGCAAAGTTCGTATTTTCCGTCTGCATCTTTTCATCTTCATAGCTGTGTCCGTTTACCGTAATGATTCCGTTCGTATTTTCGTTGACAACAATACCGTGCGGATTCATACAAAAGGTACGGACACGGTCCTCAAACTTCTCGGTGCGGTATACAATTTTGCTTTCATACAGTTCATCCGTAAGATGGGAAAATACCACCGCCGGAAGTTCTACGCGCACGCCGATATCCACCCGGTTGGATTTTGTCGGGATCTGAAGATTCCGACAGATTGTCTCCATCCATTTGCTGCCGCTTCTTCCTACGGAAATAATACATTTTTTGCATGTGTAAGCGCCTTGATCGCAAACAATCTCATAACCGTCTTCCAAAACCGCCACATCCCTTACGGGCGTATCGAAAAAGAAGTCCACATGCTGTTTCAATTCTTCATACAGATTCTTCAGAACAATATAATTGACATCCGTCCCCAAATGGCGCACCGACGCATCCAGAAGATTCAGTTTATTCTGGATACAAAGCTTTTTAAACTGGGAACCTGCCGTCGTATACATCTTCGTTCCTTCACCTCCGAAGCGCATATTAATATCGTCCACGTACTTCATCAGGTCAACGGCCTGCTTTTTGCCGATATATTCAAACAGGGTTCCGCCAAAATCATTCGTTATATTGTATTTGCCGTCGGAAAAAGCGCCCGCTCCTCCAAATCCGCTCATAATGGAACAGGTTTTGCAGTTAATGCAGCTTTTAATCTTTTTTCCGTCGATAGGGCAGCAGCGGTTTTCCAGCGCGTGCCCGGTTTCAAATACGGCGATCTTCATTCCCTTCTTTTGCGCAACTAATTCATATGCGGAAAAAATACCACCCGGTCCCGCTCCGATTATAATGACATCATAGTTCATACGTTTCTCCCTTATTTATGCCCTTACGTCAAAAGAATACTGTGATAACACGGAAACCTCCTCTCCCGTGCCAAGCATCTCCTCCACCGCCGTCTTTTCTTCGTTTTTAACGGACAATACCGGATTCAGGGCATATCCCTTTTTTTCAAGACGCTCGTTTAATATATGAATATGCGCTTCAATAAAGTCAAGCATGGCCTCGTCCGGCAGATAAAAATGCGTTGTTACCCGCTGTTCCTGCATGGCCACATATACGTCAACAGGGCCTAAATGCTCCATATCCAGATGAAGCAGCGCGCTGATGCTGCCGTCCTTTGACGCAAGGCTTTTTTTATTGGCATATACATAAAGATCTCCATGGGCTTTTCCCTCGCTCATTTTAAGAGGCAGCTGCACATACGAATACATCTGATTGATCTGGTTCATAAAGTCCAGATTGCTTCTTAAATCAGCTACGCTTTTTGCCATTGGATTATCCCCTTTGCCGCTTGACGAAAGAGCTTCCGAAAGCCTTGCAAGCTGTGAATCCAAACGTTCATAAAGCGCTTTCACATGGTCTTTATCCTGTACTTCGTCCGGTGTCAGCAGCCATTGCTGTGTTAAATTCTGCCGGACCAGATTCTGAAAGCCTTTGGACGAAAATATTTCACCGGAAACATGTTCTTTTTCTCCGGGGGGAAGCTGCGCAAGCGCCCTGGCAATCTCCGTAAGCGCCTCTTTTCCCGTCAGGGTTCCCTGCTCCAGAGCAGTCAGGGTATTTTCATTGATCCCAAGTTCCCTCATCCGTCCTGTCAACTCCGCCAGCTCTTCTTTTCCAAGCAACGCCAGAAGCGCGTCGTCCATGGACTTATTGCCAGCGGCCACAATCTCTTCCGCCTGCGTTCCTTCGGACAAAATCTGTACGGTGTTAGCGGCATCTGCGTTTGCACCCGTTTCCGTTCGGGACGGAAATGCCGGCTGTCCCGCAGCTGCTTCTTCCTCTACAGGAGCCTGCAAAAGATTTTGTCCCGTTTCTTCTAAAATAGCAGCCGCTTCTTTCATAACTCCGTCTTTAACAATTACAGTACCCTCTTCCGGCATCCCGGCCGCCATATCTACGTCCGTAAGCATCATAAGAAGCTCCCGGTACAGAGCCGAAGCCCCTTTGGTATCCCCGGCCGCCAGCATGCTTTCATACTGGAATGAAATCTCGTCAAGGATGTTCGTCATATCCTTAATCAACTGATGCTCCAGATTTTTATAGTTCTCCAGCTGCCGTATCGTTTCACCGGTAACCTCCAGTCCCATCTTCTGCAGTTCCACAATGGTTGCCGGCCGACATTCCGGGAAATTCATGACCTGCTTATACATGGAAGAAAGACTGTTTTTGTCAATCGACATGCCTTCCCGCATCATGGCTTCCGTCATGGCAACCGACGCCTTGTTTACGGGAAGCCCCGCCATTTCCAAAGCCTTCAGCACATTGGCGTCAGTTCCCATATTTTCAAATAACGGGCTGATTGCCAACAAGCCGTTGCTGTTATTTTTAACTTCAAAAGTTACCACCCTGCCAGGCTCCATCTCCATACTTTTCTCAAGCCGGGCGGAAAGCACCGCATCGTCGCTTAACCGAATCTGCACTTCGTTTCCGTTTCTTGCAACCACTTCTCCCTGCAGAGTCTGCCCCGGCTTCATCCCGCGGATTTCCTGATTGACCCGGTTCTGCTTATAAGGATCTCCGGATACGGAAGGAGCATTGTTTGTATTACCGATATTCTGTGTGTTTCTCGAAAAAAAATCCGATAATTTCATGTAGCGTTCAAGCCTTTCCCAACAAAATGTTTAATAAAGCTTCGCCGGTGTATCGGACAGGGACCGTATTTTTTCAGCGCTTCAATATGCGCGGCCGCTCCGTACCCCTTATTGGACGCAAATCCATATTCCGGAAAAACAGAGTCATATTCCACCATCAGCCGGTCTCTCGTAACCTTGGCAATAATACTGGCCGCCGCAATGGAAACGCTTTTGGCATCTCCCTTTATAATGGGAACCTGTATAACCTGTGTTGTAATTCCCGGAATCGTCACTGCGTCGTTCAAAAGCACGGCCGGTTTGACGGAAAGCTTTGAAACGGCTTCCCGCATGGCTTCATACGTCGCCTGCAGAATATTGATTTCATCGATCCGCTCCGGTGAAGCGTAACCGATTCCTGTGGCGGCCGCCTGGTCCATAATCACCTGATAAAGCTCTTCTCTCTTTTTTTCGGACAATTGCTTGGAATCATTAAGATATAAAATGGAACTATTCTTCGGGAGAATAACGGCGCCTGCAACAACAGGCCCCGCCAGAGGTCCTCTTCCCACCTCGTCGATTCCGCAGACATACCCGTACGCCTCGTACTGTTTTTCATAGGCTTTTAAGGCTTCCGTTCGTTTCTTTTCCTTTTCCAGTTCTTCCAGCCGTTTTTTTGCTCCGCGCACCAGATTTTGGACTCCGGTTCTTGTATCTTCCTCATAAACGGATATGAATTCAGGCAGCTTTTCGATCGGCGCCGCCTGAAATACAGCTTTAATCTCACTAATCTTTTGTTCCATAACTGCGTCCTGCCTGTCGCTACTGATGTTTTAACACGGAAATCTTGGAGAAGGGCCAGATACGCACCCAAGCTCTTCCGATGATATCCTTTCTGTGAATCAGTCCCACAGACGAGCTCCTGCTGTCGGAACTGTTGTTCCGGTTATCGCCCAAAACAAAATATTCGTCTTCCCCAAGCGTAACCGGAGAATAGGCATTCCCCGGGTCCCGGATCACTTCTCTTCCGTAGCCTTCCTCTAAAACCTCTCCGTCAATGTAAATCGTACCTTCTCCTGTAATCTGCACCGTCTCTCCCGGCAGGCCTATGATCCGCTTAATATAATAGGTATCCTCCTTGTACTGGAAAGGAAACACAATGATATCAAACCGCTGCGGAGCCTTAAAGTGATATGTAATTTTATCTACAATCAGATTGTCTCCATCCTGCAGCATAGGCTCCATGGATTCCCCCTGCACCTGCGTCCTCTGTCCCACAAAATGAATTACCAGATAGGTAATCACCAGAACTACCAGCAGATACAGGCTGGTGCTGAGTATTTCTTTTAATACTTTTTTCATCGCTGCTCCTATCTGCCCGTTTCCGCGGGCGCACAAATCAAGGATCTTCCGGAAATTCCAGTGTGATTCTCCCAAGCCTGCCGCTTCTGAAGTCGTCCATAAAAAGAGCCGCCGCCTTGGCATAATCAATACTTTCTCCCTTTGTATAGCACTTCCGTCTCTCTGCAATCTGCTTTAAACATTCCGTACTTTCCGCTTCCTCATCCAGTCCGTAACGTTTTTTTATAACGCCCGGATACCGTACCTTCAAAAATCCGATCAGAGATAGCGCCAGTTCATCCATATGCAGTATTTCATCGTTCATGGACCCGATCAGAGCCAGTCTTTCTCCTACAAGCTGATCCTCGAATCTGGGCCATAAAATGCCGGGTGTGTCTAACAGCTCCAGGCTTTTGTTCAGGCGAATCCATTGCTTGCCCTTCGTGACACCGGGTTTATTACCCGTTTTGGTACACGCCTTTCCTGCAAAGGAGTTGACAAACGTTGATTTGCCCACGTTAGGAATTCCCGCCACCATAGCCCGTACCGGACGGTTTACAATACCGCGCTTTCTGTCCCGCTGCGTTTTTTCCCTGCATACCTCCTGCACCATCGGCCCGATCAATTTAATTCCGGCGCCCGACCGGGAATTTATTTCAAGCGCCGCATACCCTTTTTGCTTGAAATATTCAGCCCATAATTTATTATACCGGCTGTCCGCCAAATCCGCCTTATTCAGAAGGACTATTCTGTATTTGTTCCCTGCAAGCTCATCCAGATCGGGATTCCTGCTGCTGAAAGGAATTCTTGCATCCACCAGCTCGATCATTAAATCGATCAGCTTCATATTCTCCTGCATCATACGCTTTGCTTTTGTCATATGACCGGGATACCACTGATAATTCATCTGTCCGTTACCTTTCCTGACTCATTTTATAAATCCTGTTCCGCCTTCATCAGACGCCATATGAAACCACGCCTTTCCGATAATATCCCGGTGCTTTACGGCGCCGATATTGGCGGAACGGCTGTCTTCGCTGTTATTCCTGTTATCGCCCAAAACAAAACACTCGTCTCCCGCCAGTACAATCTCATTAGCTGCAATTCCCGCGTCCGCCATCTTATCACGGTCCGGTTCCGCTGCCTGGACTCCGTTCACATAAAGCCTTCCGTCACGGATCTCCACCCGGTCCCCCGCCGTTGCGACCACACGTTTCACATAATAATGGGAATTCTCATTGCCGTTGGGAAGAAAAACAATAACGTCTCCTACCGAGGGTGTCGTCAGAATATAGGCAAGCCGGTTAATAAAAATCTTCTGTCCATTATACAAAGACGGTTCCATGGATACCCCTATCACACTGGTGCTGATTCCCACGGTATATACCAGCACACCGGCAATAAAAACCGCCGCCGCAATCCCGAATATATAACTGAATATCTCATGAATTACACGGGCGCTTAATTTCTTTTTTTTCTTATAAAAACTTAAGCCTTTATTTCTTGTCATAATAATCCTTCATACTCCATTTTAACATCATACCATAAGACAAAAAAAGAATAAAGGACAATTACAAAAAGTAATTGTCCTCTCCTGTTTTCAGTACAGCCGATTATCTTACAAGCTCTTTTACTTTCGCTTTCTTACCGACACGTCCTCTTAAGTAGTTCAGTTTCGCGCGTCTTACTTTACCTCTTCTAACAACTTCAATCTTCTCAACATTCGGAGAATGTAAGGGCCATGTCTTCTCAACGCCTACGCCGCCGGAGCTCTTCCTGACGGTAAAGGTCTCACGGTTGCTTCCGCCCTGTCTCTTCAGCACAACGCCTTCAAAAATCTGAATTCTCTCGCGGTTACCCTCTTTGATCTTGCCGTATACCTTAACGGTATCGCCTACGTTAAAATCATCCACCGATTCCTTTAACTGTTCCGCTTCAATGCTCTTAATAATTTCGTTCATGATTTGTCTCCTTCTTAAATGGATGTTCTTAATACAAACCGTAACAGAGGACCATCTTTTTTGCAACGGTAATACTTTACCATAGAAACCGTGAAAAATCAACTATTTTTTCGAAAACCAGCATAACGTGTCCCGGGAAATCCGAAATCCCAGTTTTTCCTGTAATTTCATACTGGCGTCGTTGCCCTTTATAATCTGTCCGAAAGGAATCCGGCCCTCCGCGAGCATCTTATTGACATAAAAGGCTTCCAGCGCCGCGCCGATCCCTTTTCTCCGGTATGCCGGCAAAACCTCCAGCATACCGATACTGCCTTCTTCATGTTCCCCGATAAATCCTGCCGGCAGACCATCAACAAAGGCTCCGTACATAACTCCCGCCCGGATTCTTTGCCGCACGTAACACAGATCCCCCGCCAGATCATAATGGTTTCCGACAAATTCCGCATATTCTTCCGTCAGCTTGCGGATCTCAAGTCCTTTACCGACAGGCAGCGTGACGCCTCTTGTGTAGACGGCCTGACGGCAGACAATTTCCTCTTCCCATCCGGTTTCCTCCCGCAAAACAGGAAACATAAACGTCTGGTGAGCCACAAAATTCCGCACCGTCCCCGGGTCTTTTCGGGCAAACGTTTCCAAAATCCGCCTTCCCGCAGCCTCGTTACGGCAATAGAGCATGGCAATCTCCGTCCCTTTCGGCGACAACAGTACGCCTTCCCCGTCTTTTACCAGAAATTCCGCCTCTCCCCGTCTTAGAAGCTCAATCATGTCCATGTGGATCAGTTTGTTCTCCGACAGCTCCTCAATCAAAGCCTGTGTTTCCAGATATTTTCCATATAAATCAGGACGTTTCTTTTCGGTGCGCAAAATCGATTGTTCCAAGCGCCATGCTTCTATTTTTTTGTGGTCTCCGGACAAAAGAATCTTCGGCACTTCCCTTCCCCTCCATGTTTCCGGCCTGGAATACTGGGGATATTCCAGCAGATCCTTATGAAAGCTTTCCGTGCGCGCCGATTCCTCATTGTTCAACACACCGGGCGCCAGTCTTGCAATGGCGTCTATCATGACCATAGCCGCCAGTTCTCCTCCGGTCAGTACGTAATCTCCGATGGATACCTCGTCGGTAACAATTTCCTCCAGCACTCTTTCGTCAATTCCCTCATAATGTCCGCACAGAAAAATCAGGTTTTCTTCCCTTGAAAAATCCTGCGCCATTTTTTGGGTAAACGTTTTTCCCTGGGGAGTCAGATAAACGACTCTTGTTTTTTGTCCCTGCGAAGTTCCAAGTTTTTTTATAACAGCCTGGTATGCATCGTAAACAGGCTGCGCCTGCATCAGCATGCCGGCGCCGCCGCCATAGGGATAATCGTCCGTTTTCCCGTGTTTATTAAGCGTATAATCCCGGATGTTTACCGCGTGCACGCCAATCAGGGAAGCTTCCCTCGCTCTCTTAAGAATACTGGTATTCAGTCCCTGCTCCACCATTTCCGGAAAAAGAGTCAGAATGTGAAAATTCATCTGTATTCCTCCCCTGTCAGTCCAGCAGTCCCGGCATAACATGCACCTGAATCAACTGCTTCTGTATATCCACCTTCCGGATACATTCTCGGATTGCCGGAAAAAGCAGTTCTTTTCCGTCCGGAGTTCCTACGACATACACATCATTTGCTCCCGTTTCCAGCACCTCCTTCAAAATGCCCAGTTCCTTCCCTTCTTCATCGACCACCAGGCATCCCGTCAGATCTGCAATAAAATATTCGTCTTTTTTTAAAGGAACCGCATCCTTTCGTTCCACACAAAGACTTTTTCCTTTATATTTTTCAATATCATTGATATTGTCATAACCTTCAAATTTCAGAATTACAAATTTTTTAAAAAATTTTACTCCCTGAATCTTTAAAACCAGTTCTTCCTTTCCGGTATCCAAAATCACTTCTTTTAATTTTTTAAAGCGTTTCGGATCGTCCGTCGTAGGAAAAACCTTTACTTCTCCGCGAATCCCGTGAGTCGAGGAGATCACGCCAATCTGAAATCTTGTTTCCATTTTGTTCCTTTCCAAAAGAAAGGGACAGCCCCGTCGGATTGTCCCTTTCTGATCCTGCACTTACATAATTTCAACGTCCACCCTCATATTGTCTTTGGAAGACGCCGCTTTAACCACGGAACGGATCGCCTTGGCGATGCGCCCCTGCTTTCCGATTACTTTCCCCATATCGGAAGCTGCCACATGAAGCTCCACGACGACATTTCTGCCCTCTGTCTTCTCTGTAATCGTTACTTCATCCGGATAATCTACAAGTGCTTTTGCAATAACCTCAACCAATTCTTTCATAATCCACCTCCAGGCGCTGCAAACAAGTCCTATTTTCCAATTCCGGCTGCTTTGAAAATCCGGCTGACAACATCTGTAGGCTGTGCTCCGTTTGCCAGCCATTTCTTAGCCAGCTCTTCGTTTACCTTGAAGGTACTGGGATCGGTAGAAGGATCGTATGTTCCGATTTCCTCGATAAATCTTCCATCTCTGGGAGAACGGGAATCAGCTACGATGATTCTATAGAAAGGAGCTTTCTTCTGACCCATTCTTCTTAATCTGATTTTTACTGCCATTTTTTTCACCTCCGAAAAATTATTCCATGTTTTATATGATAAGGATTCACAGACGCTTTCACAGTCTGTTTTAATTCCATATCTCACTTATTTGTTAAAAAGGAAACCTTCCGCCTCCCATACCGGAAAACATGCCGCCAAGGCCGCCTCTGCGTTTTCCGCCGCCGCCAAACTGCTTCATCAGCTTCTGGCTCTGTTCAAACTGCTTCACAAACCGGTTAACCTGCGCAATATCCAGCCCGGCGCCTCTTGCTATCCGGTGCTTGCGTCCCGGGTTCAGAAGTTTGGGATTTTTCCGTTCCGCCGGCGTCATGGACAGCACGATGGCCTCCATATGCGCCAGCTGCTTCTCGTCTATCATGGAATCAAGATCTCCCATTTTGGAACCCATACCCGGCATCATGGAAAGAATTGCGGATAAACCTCCCATTTTTTTCATCTGTTTCATGCTTTCGAGATAGTCGTCAAAATCAAATTTGCCCTTTTTCATGCGGGCCGCCATATCTTTTTCTTTCTGTTCGTCTATCTCCAGATTGGCTTCCTGTACCTTATCAATCAGCGAAAGGACGTCTCCCATACCGAGAATCCTGCCCGCCATCCGGTCCGGATAAAACTGCTCCAGATCGGAAAGCTTTTCGCCCATACCTACGTATAAAATCGGCTTGCCGGTCACGGCTTTTACGGAAAGCGCCGCACCGCCTCTGGTGTCGCCGTCCATCTTGGAAAGCACCACGCCGTCGATTCCTACTTTATCGTCAAATTCCTTCGCCACGTTGACCGCATCCTGTCCGGTCATGGCATCTACCACCAGAAGCGTCTGATGGACCTGAACCTTCTCTTTAATCTCAATCAGCTCAGCCATCATATCCTCATCTATGTGAAGACGTCCGGCCGTATCCAGGATCACTACGTTATGGCCATTTTTCTGGGCATGCTCCATAGCGGCTTTGGCAATATCCGCCGGCTTATGTCCGGTTCCCATAGAAAACACTTCCACCTGCTGCTTCTCCCCGTTAATACGGAGCTGTTCGATCGCCGCGGGACGATAAATATCGCAGGCCGTAAGAAGCGGCTTCTTGCCCTTCAGCTTAAGCTTACCCGCAATCTTGGCGGTGCTGGTGGTCTTACCGGCGCCCTGCAGGCCGCACATCATAATCACAGTAATAGCTTTACCTGGCTGAAAAGAAATCTCCGTGGTCTCGCTGCCCATCAAAGAAACCATTTCTTCGTTAACAATTTTAATAACCATCTGGCCCGGATTCAATCCGTTCATCACATCCGCGCCAACCGCGCGTTCTTCCACGGCTTTGACAAACTGCTTCACAACCCTGAAATTCACGTCCGCTTCCAGAAGCGCCATTTTAACTTCTTTTAAGGCGGCTTTTACATCTGCTTCGGTTAAACGGCCCTTGCTTCGTAAGTTCTTAAATACATTCTGAAGTTTATCTGTTAAACTTTCAAAAGCCATGCTTAAAGCTCCTCCAAAAGACTTTCTGTCAGCGCTCTGATGCGGTTAAGCTCAGGCGTCTTTTCACTGTTGTCAATAACCGAACGAATCTCGTCCGCTTTTCTGCGTATCAATGCGCCTTTTTCCAACAGGTGAAGCTTGTCTTCATATTCCTGTAAGGCTTTGTCACACCTTTTTATCAAATCATGCACGCCCTGCCTGCTGATTCCCGCATCCTCCGCAATTTCGCTCAAGGATAAATCGTGATAGACCGCATCTTCATATATCTTCCTCTGATGTTCGGTTAAAAGCTCGCCGTAACAGTCATACAATAGTCCCTGCTCTACGATTTTCTCCATATCGGCCTCCCGTGTCAAGGGAAAATCCCTGACACCTTGCTTATCATACACGAAAAAAGAAAGGGTGTCAAGGGAAAATTCTTGACACCGGAACAGTATACAGCAGCCTACTCCTTTCCCGGATCATAGCAGTCCCTGTATTCCGGCTTTAACTTGTCTTTAAGGATGGACATGGGTATCTTAAAGCATTGATCTTCATCATTCAGGGCATAGTATCTGTAAATACACAAATGATTCCCGTCTTCATCCTGGTCGATGAACCAGTGGTAGTATTTTATTTCGCCGTTGATGAATTGTTCCCTTTTTTCTTCATAATATTGCATATCAAAGTTAAAGTGATATGCAATGCTTTTTCCATAATTGCCTGCGACATCACCAGCCTGCCATCTGTCATTCCGGTACTCCCGTTTCTCTATGAGATCAAAAAATTCATCATCCGCTTCAAAGACATCTCCAAGCATCAATTCCTTTCCCTGTGCAATATCATAATTAAATGCCTGAAGATATGGTTCTTTATGTATTTCCTCTTTCCGTATTCCATCCTCTGCGACATACGCTTTTCGTGTCACTTGTTCCATATGGGTAAAACTGAGTATCGGCCCATTCAAATAATAATCTGGCAATACAGATTCAATATATATCATACTTTCTTTCTTGTCATTGTTCTCATCAGAGTAGTAATCATTATTCATATACGCATAACTCAAATCATTGACTACTGCATCAATTGTTACGTCAAGAATAAAATCATTTACTTTCTCCTGTAAAACAATATCTGACATTCCCATCACTTGAAAATAATCCAGTTTCACGTCCTTTTCATACTGGTAGCTTTTACGTTCAAAATACAGGGGTTCCTCTGATGCTGTTTTTATATCCTTATTTAAAGATACACTTGACTCATCCGAGTCGGAAGACACAGAAAAATCATATCCCTGAAGTCCTCCATTTGCGTAATCTTTATATTCCGGTCGTATAATTGTATAAAACAGACTCAGTGGTACTTTAAAACTCTGCCAGCCATCTTGTGATTTATCCAGAATCTCCAGATTTCCCTGTTCATCCAGAAGCCATTTATAACGTGTTGTCTTCCCAGATTTCACAAATTCTTTTCTATCCGTTCCATTCATGTTTTTCATAAATGATTCATAGATTGAAATATTCCAAGCCTTATCATTATATTGGGAAATATCAACATTTTCCAGAATTTGAAAAAATTCATCGCCGAGCTCCAGGATATCATTAAGTGTGACTTCTTTCTCTGATTTTGTATCAATATTCAGTATTCTGTAAAATGGCTCCCCCCTTCCAGTTTCCCAGCTTCCATCACTTGAGAGCATACCATCAGAATATGAATTTCCGGAATAGTTCATACTTAAAATTCTTCCATATAAGTAACATACGCTTCCATAACATCTGACATCTATATTTGCATTTACCCTTACTTCCCCCAATTCATTTTGCTCCTTATGCATACCGTAAAAAAAATTCTGCGTATCATACCAATATTTATAACTGGACAACAGACTGCCAAACATATCATCCCATGCCATCTTCTGGATATATGTGTTGATTTTTTCCTGGTATTTTTGATCTTCCAGTCCGGAAATTTCAGGATAGCACAAATACACTTCATCACTGTTCATAAACTCAGAATTACGATATGTGTATACCCGCATAACGCAATTATTCCCGTCCTCCTGCGCATGAACATTCGCAGGCATCATACTGCTTATGATGCAGCATAGCAGGCAAATAACAGTTATTTTTTCAGGTAAATAGACTTTCATATGTCTCCTTCCTGATCACCTGTTTTTATCGGATACAAGAGATCTCTACATAAGCGGTAGTAATACTGCCTTGTTGCAAAACTTCCCCCGTCAGCTAAGGTTCCTATGCCATCTTCACTGCGCCCCGTTATTACACTGCCAAGCTTTATTACAGACCTATATATCTCGCTATGATTATATTGCTCTCCATTAAAGCCTTCATCACTCGGATATTTTTCACAGTCGAGCCTATAATCTTGATTATCCTGCTCTTTACTTGCCTTGCAAAATTCTATTAGATTCATGTCCTGAATTTTGGGGGATGTCTTCCACCCGAAATAGAACGTTGCTGCTTCCCATGGATATTTAAATGCAACATAATTACATCCGTTTTCTTTTATTGCTTCCAGATCATCAGATTCACACATTATATGGGGATCATTCTCACCTTTCCATTCTTTATGACCAGCAGCGAATTTCTCATAATGCCCCTCGCCTGTTAAATGAATTGCTCCGGCGCCACGGTATTTATATACATACTTCTGGTTAGGATTTGGCATTGCTGCAACAAAATCTTCCAAACAGGCCTCCATATGACCATTATCATCTACCGGATCAGCAAAAGAATTTCCTTTTTCGCATTCGGCCATACACTGCGCAAGGAAATGGCAAATCACATTAGGGTCTGTCATGTTGTAGTGTTCCAAGCATTCATTTAAATCATAAATATCTTCTTGATTAAGTTCCCTGCTATCTGGTTTTTTCACCCATGTTTTATTTACTGAAGGATCATAGGTATATTCAAATTCTACAGCTCTTTTCCACCCTAATGCCTGCATGGCCTTCAGGGTAACGACAAGCGCTTCACAGGATACCTCTGCCATTTTATTGGAAAGCATAGGCGCATATTCTTTATAATCTCTTCCAAATCCCAGATAAAGCGGCAACGGAAGCGTTCTGTTTATGAGACGAAGCGGAACCGCCCACTCTGCGCAGATCGAAGTCCTGGCAAAGGCTAACGTCCCAACCTCTTCCCAGACAGAATCTGTTCCCGTCCCTATATATTTTTTAAGGGTTCCATTAGATACCATATAATCAATACCCGCATCCTTCCAACCTATATTCCGAAAACCAGAAGTTACCGTTCCTGTCGTATCAATAAACAGGTTCAGTTCCCCTGCCTTATCCAATTCCGATCCTGTTACCATAACATACAGACTGGCATTACTGCATACAGCTGCTAAATCATGGATTCTCCCCTGACCGCAGACAAGTATACTGTCGTTTGCCCATTCCGAAGGATCTCCATCAACTTTGTGCTCCGTATAACTAACCTGCTTCATCGGCATGGTATAAGAAAGCTCATATTCATTCTGCCTGCCATCCTTTGATGCAAAAACATGTAAGATTGTGCTTTTGTCGATATAAATGCCTCCGTCTGCTGCCAGATTTACTACCGCCCCGGATTTATCCCCTTCTATCGTATAAGAGATCCGGCTCCCTGCCGGGCCGGTCAATACCACATTCTGGGGCGCGGCATAATTCCCCGGCTTCGGCGTGGCGCTGACAAGGACAGGCGGATGCCAGCCGTCCCGTTTCACCTGCGCATAGGCCCACACATATACTTCCCCAAACTGCTGGTTAAAGCCGTCCACTATGGCCTGGTTAATGTTTTTCCATACCCCCAGCTTGCTGCTGTTTAAGACAAATCCCGCAAAATAGTGGATCAGCGACGGCGGATAAGCCAGATTGTTCTGCACAAAATTGATGGCGTCCCGGTGCTTCCACATATGGCTGTCGATCAGGTAATCATAGTCTTCCAGCATAAAGAAATCCAGGTTCGGATAAATCCAGTATTCCGCCGGCAGGTTCACAATGCCCATCATTTCCGGAACCCTTGTTTTATCCATAACGGAAGGCGGGAAAAACAGAACCGTAAACAGGGCATCCGGATAGGCCGCCTTTAATTCATTCCTTAACAGATGGGTAAACTCCCCGTTTTTATCCCGCAGAAAATACAGCACATCCTCATGCCCCGCAATGGAATCCTTTCCCGTCTTAAAGACATGCATATCCTTACCATATTTATAATGGTACTCATAACGTGTGGCGCTGTCATAGAAGCAGGGGGAATTGTTCACGCCGTCCTCTATATACCACCACCATGACTCGCCAAGCTGGATAACCGGCTGCATCCCGGCCTCTGCCGACAGACGCGCCAGTCCCTTTACATAGCTTATATAGAACATTTTTACATCGTAATTCACAAAACTGAGCAGCGACGGTTTGGGTTCCCAGTTCGTTGTCCCGGCAACGCCTTCCCAGTTGCGCTGTTTCCAGCTTTCCGGCGGGTCTACACATTCCATGGAAACCGAGTGGATGACCTTTACTCCCAAGGCGTGCAGCCTGCGCAGATAGTCCCCGTACCATGCTTCGAAGGCCGGGTTAAAGGGATAACCGGTCTTCACATTCATCTTATCGCCGGAATAGCATTTGTCATAATAGTGCGACGCGCCGATATAGCAGTTCACAATATTTCTGTAGCCCAGTCTCTCATATTCGCTGACCACCCTTTCCGGCGTCATGTTATAGATGTCGTCATAATCGTCGCACAGCCTGACCCGGGTCACGGCCTGTCCCGCTGCCTCTGTCCCAAGAATACAGCTGCCGCTTACCGTCCAGTCCGTAAACGTTACTTCATAGGGCATGGAATCTTCCAGATAACCGCTTCCATTATTGTACTCCAATGGGACAAAGGACCACATAATCTCTTTGATCTTTTCTACAGGCACCTTTACCCAGTCCGGGTTTTCCACCCATTGTCCGATACCGCCCGGATTCTGCCATATGTAGGGAGTCCATCCCGCATACAGGCTGTCAAAGTCAATGACAATATTCCCTTCCTCTCCGGTGGCATTCCCCGGTGTTCTTCCCTCCGGAAAGAGGACATCCTTATGCAGGTATTCGCCTGCATTTTTCTCCCAGGAATCCTCCGGACGGTCAACTACATAGTTCCATAAACGGATGTAATACTCCCCGTCCTCTGTTCTCACCGTAATCGTCGGGGCGGCTGATTCCGCGTCCAGCAAAGGGGTATGGCCTGTAATTGCATAATGGTAACTTAATGTCACACCGCTGAAATCTTTTTTCAGCGGATATTTAAAGTCCAGGTGGCTTAAGGTATCCTCGGCAAACCAGGACATTCCCACCAGATCGGTTTTGGTCCGGAATACGCCTGTATTTTTGAAGCTTGTACCGCTTTGTGTGACAGTTGATGCCATGGCGTCAAAATTAAAGTTTGTAACCAAAAATTTAGGCTGCAGCTGGTACAGGCTGTTACTGCTTTTTGCTTCCATACTTCATTCCACCTTTCTGTCATAATTGGACTACAGTTAAAAGAAATAATATCAACTTAATTTTATACTAATGTTAAATTAAATTCAACCACACCTTTTCATTTATTTGTGAGCAAAATGTACTTTCTAAAAATATATAGTGCATATTTTTCCCTGTTTTCTTCATCTACTCAATAAATCTGGGGAAATGCCGATTAATTAACTTGATTCCCGGCATTATTCTACTTTGTCAAACTTTCAAGTCTTCCAACGCATGGTTCCATTTTTCCCTTAAAGCAAGAAAATAGATACTGAAATGTGTGGTATCCGCACTGGCAATTCCCTCTGCTTCATGTGAAAACAGGGTTTTCCCATCCTCAATTCTATCATCATTGGAATAATCTTAATTTGTTTATCCATTTAGCATACAATAATATAGATCCCCCCACTTCCAATACAATAGAACTGATAATACATCGAGACCAAGCCACACTATAAAGTACATTGCAGTACCCTTCTTCTTCCACAAAATCCATGTCCAGGAAACAACCGTATATACAGCCAGTATCACAATATATACGCCTATTGGGACATGATAAAATGTGAAAAACCACATCATCATTGATATCCCTAATATTAGCCCAAATATAATCTGTATCACATCTGGCCTCACTGGTATGTATGATACAATCATAACAATCATCCCAGGGACAAATATCAACACCATAAAAATCAATGGCACTAGTAGCAAACGTAATTTTTTATCCTTTTTCAACGTTTTCTTCCTCCCACAACAAAATCTAATCTTATAATTTTCCAAAACATGGTGCTTGTTAATTATAGTGTTATAATTTAATTTCACAGAAATAACAAAAGCAATATTGTGACCATCACCATGATATACATCCGTATCTTAAACACCCCATGCACAATCCAAATCGAATAAATACTCAGAGAAACGACATATAATGCTACCAGAAACTTAATGTATGAAAAGAATATAGAAAGATTTCATAAAACCCATTCATGGCCTATTGGTATATTTATGCTCTATGGAATCCACAACCGGTATAAAACTGTATGATATATATGAGTGGTTACATCACAGGCAATCTACTTTTTCTAATCACTTTCCATCTCCTCTTTTATTTTGTTATATGCATCCTGAGCTTCCTGATCAGCATAAAAATCTAAAACATTCCTCGGAAACCACTTTGCACCATATCCCTTCACATTTCCAAATAAATTATATGGAACAACGTCTAATAATCCATGCATTGTTTTATTTTTTGTAGGGCCACAATAATTATATGTTCCCATATTTACAGGATCATTTTCTTCTGTTAACAGCAGACCGCCCCTATCATATACTCCTTCATATTTCCCTTCACCTTCATTGGAGAGAAATTTTGTATTAAATAACCCGTCTTCTCCATACATATGATATAGCGAATCGCCGATTGACAGGACCTTCCA
>ERZ779637.460-NODE-460-length-26994-cov-15.587104_pt1 | contig 26994 bp, 26 predicted proteins | sample MGYA00514196_ERZ779637 | MGnify/ENA primary metagenome ERZ779637 (study PRJEB29562, sample SAMEA4376700) | mouse gut metagenome | isolation source: Cecum | study: EMG produced TPA metagenomics assembly of the A DSS colitis mouse model was used to assess the...
GGCGGAAAATACGCCGCCAAGACATGCGCGGGGGAGATTTTAAACAGGCGCTAAGGCAAGGTATGCAGGAGACAAGGAGAGCCGATGCCCAAAGGGTTCTTTTTGATTCTTTTTCCTGACGCTGAACGTCTGGCGGGCCATCGCCGCCCGCGGCCTGCGTAGAGAAAGAGAGCGCCTATTTTCTAGGGAGTTGATCGCGTGAGCAGGTTTTTAGACCGTTTTTTTATTCTGCACCCCGCGCCGGATCCGGCCTGGTCCCTGCGGCGGCGTGCCGTCTATGCCGTCTACCGGCTGGCGATGGTTCTGTGCGCGGGGCTGTGCATGGGTCTGGCCCTTCTGGTGCTGTCCATCGGGCCCTACCCCAACGACATCCTCTTTGGCTATCTCCGGAGCTGGCTGATCCTGGCGCTGAACGCGGTCCCTGTGGCCCTGCTGGTCCTGCTGCTTTACGGCGCTCTGGGCCGGGCCTGGACCGCCTTCCTGGCCGGCGGCGGCATTGCCCTGGGCTTCAGCCTGGGCAACTACTACAAGCTCCACTTCCGGGATGACCCCCTCTACTTCGAGGACATGCTCATCCTCCGGGAGGCCAAGGCCATGGCCTCGGGGGACCGCTACAGCCTGTTTTTTGACCTGAACATCGGGGCGGCTCTGTTCTGCCTGCTGCTGGGGACCCTCCTGCTGCGCCTCCTGGCGCCCGGCAGGGTCCGGGGCTGGAAGCGCCGTCTGGCGCCGGCGCTGGCGGCGCTGGCGGTCTCCGCCGCCCTGTCCCCGGTATATCTGCACACAGAGCTCTATGACAGCGTGGAGAACTACGACTGCCTCAACCGCTGGAGCGCCACCCAGAACTATATCGCCCACGGCTTCGCCTACCCCTTTTTCCACAGCGTCGGCGACTTTATCGAGACGCCTCCGGCGGGCTACCACAAGTCGGAGGCCATGGAGCTCCTCTCCGCCTACACGGACAGCGACATCCCCCCGGACCGGCAGATCAACGTCATCGCCATCATGCGGGAGGCCTACGCCGACTTCTCCCGGTACGGGGTCTCCGGCCTGGACCTCAGCGGCTATGACCTCTACCATCAGCTGGAGGCGGAGAGCCTCACCGGAAATCTGGTGACCAACATCTTTGCCGGCGGCACGGTGGACACGGAGCGCTGCTTTCTCACCGGCAACTATCAGCTGAAAAACTTCCGCTCCAACGCCAACTCCTACCTCTGGTACCTCCGGGATCAGGGCTACACGGTGGAGGGCAGCCACCCCTACTATCAATGGTTCTACAACCGCCAGAATATCAACTGCTATCTGGGCTTTGAGCGGTACCGCTATTACGAGGGGGACTACGAGACCCGCTCCGCCGCCATCTACCCGGAGGACGCCGTTCTTCTCCCGGAGATCTACAGCGATTTCCAGAAAAACAAGGCCACCGGCAAGCCCTATTTCTCCTTCTCCGTCAATGTCCAGAGCCACGGCCCCTATGCCACCTGGGACACGGGCTCCCCGGACTGCTTTGCGGACGAGACCTACTCCCTGGCCTGCCGCAACGCCATGAACTACTACCTCGCCACCATCTGGGAGACGGACCGGGAGCTGGCCAAGCTGATGGACTGGCTGCGGGACGACGAGGAGCCGGTGGTGCTGGTGACCTTCGGGGACCACCTGCCCTGGATGGGGGACGGCAACGCCTTCTACGAGGAGATGGGCATTGACGTCGATCCGGGCACGGAGGAGGGGTTCTGCCGCCACTACACCACCCGGTATCTCATCTGGGCCAACGGCGCGGCCAGGGCCCTGCTGGGCAAGGACCTCCAGGGTCAGGGCCCGGACATCTCCCCCTGCTATCTGATGAATCTGGTGTTCCAGCAGCTGGGGTGGGAGGGCCCGGCCTTCATGCAGGCCATGACCGGCATGATGAACATGTTCCCTGTTGTCAGCAGCGCCAGCGGCCTCACCATGGTGGACGGCCGGCTCACCGCCGACATCCCGGAGGACCGGAGGGCGCTGTTCCAGGAGTTTCTCTACCTCCAGCAGTACTGGCGCAATGAGTTTTTGTATGAATGAAGCGGAAAAGTTCCCTCCGGCACTGCCGGAGGGAACTTCTGCTTGATGAGAGGGAAATCGCTCAGATACACTCAGTGCCTAGGGAATTCCTTGACCACCTGGGCAGCCAGCATAATCGCAGTGCGCACATCTGTGTGATGCTGAATGCGCAGGCTGTCCGCCTTGCTGATCGCTCCGCCGGCCCGGGTGACCACATAGCGGGGCGGCAGATGGTTGAGGGCATGGGCGGCGATATCGCTCCGGCACTGTTCGCACATGCAGCACCCGAGGCTGTCCCCCAGCGACTCCATCTCCTCCTCCACAATGCCCTCCATCATGTTTTCATACTGTTTCATAGCAATTCCTCCTTTTTCAGCGTTTTTGATAATCTATGCAGGTTTTCAACGTTTTCAATCAGCCCGCCAGGTGCGCGAACAGCGGCGCGGCCGCCACGGTGAGCAGGCCCGTGACCACAATGGCGAGGCTGCTGGCAGCGCCCTGCACGTCCCCCAGCTCCACGGCCCGGGAGGTGCCGGCGGCGTGGGAGGAGGCGCCAATCGCCAGACCCTGGGCCATGGGCTCGGTGATCCGGAAGAGGCGGAGCAGGGCGGGCGCGGCCACCGCGCCGAAGAGGCCGGTAATCATGATGGTGACCATGGTGATGGCGGGATAGCCCCCCAGCTCCTGGCTGAGCCCCTTGCCGATGGCGGTGGTGATGGACTTGGGCAGCAGGGTGATATACTCCGGCCCCTCCATCCGGAACAGGACCAGCATGGCCGCGCACCCGGCCATATGGGCGGCCACGCCGGCCAGGCATCCGGCCAGCACCGCGCCCGCGTGCTTCCGCATCAGCGTGAACTGGCGGTACAGGGGGATAGCCAGGCAGATAGTGGCCGGGGTCAGCAGGTACTCCAGCATCCTTCCCCCGCTCTCGTAGTAGATCTCGTAGTCCGTGCCTGACAGCAGCAGCACGGCGCAGCAGAGCAGGGTGGCAAACAGCAGGGGGCTGCACACCTCCCGCCCCATCCTCCGGTTGATGGCCCGGGCCAGCTCAAAGGATCCGGCGGACAGCAGCAGGCCGAAGAAGGCGGAGGAGGCGAAGAGATCACTCATGGCTCTTCTCCCCCTTTCTGCGGATTATCCACTGGGACAGCAGGCCCGTGACCAGCATCACCGCAGTGGTGCCAATAAAGCCCATCACCAGCACCGGCAGGAGCATCCTCTGGATGGCGTCCAGGGCGGTGAGGACGCTGACTGAGGCGGGCACCAGCAGCAGGGGCATCAGCTCCAGCAGAAGGTTTCCCACGTCCTCGATCTGCTCCAGCTTCAGGATCCCGCTTTTCAGCAGGGCAAAGAGGAGCAGCAGGCCGTAGATGCTGGCCGGGACCGGCAGGGGCACAAAGTACTTGATGAGCTCCGCGGCAAAGGTGACGGCGGCGATGATGACCGCCTGTAGTAAATATCTCATATCTCTTTTCCTGACAGCACTACTGAAAGAACGCCCGGATCTCCTCCGCACCGGCCTGGACGCTGCCCTGGACAAAGGCCGGCTTTCCGCCGCCCCGGCCCTGGAGCCGGGCGTTGAGCTGCTTTGTCAGCTCCCGCAGATCCCCGCCGGGCTGGCTGATGGCGTACTGCCAGCTCTCCTCCGCGCCGGCGAACACGGCGCACCGTCCGCCCGCGGCGGCCTGGACCGCGCCGCAGAGCTTCCGCACCGACTCCGGACCCATGGGACCCTCCAGGAGCAGCACGTCCCCGGCGTCCCTGTGCTGGTCCGCCTTCCGGGCAAAGTCGGCCTCCTCCAGATCCGCCACCCGGCCCCGGAGGACGTACAGCTCCTTTTGCAGCCGCTCCACGGCTCCGGCGGTGGCCTCTGGCTTGGCGGAGAGGATCTGGGAGATCCTGCCGTTCTGTCCGGCCACGGCGTTGGCCCAGCGGAGAGCCCGGCCGCCGGCGGCCATCTCAATGCGCACGCCCTCCCGGAACCTCTGACAGGAGATCAGCTTCACCAGCCCCACCTGTCCGCTGGAGCGGACATGGGTGCCGCAGCAGGCGCAGCAGTCCGCGCCGGGCCAGGAGACGATCCGCACCTGGCCGGTCAGCGCCTTCTTGCTCCGGTAGTCCAGCTTCTCCAGCTCCGCGGGGGAGGGGAGGGACACGGAAATGGCGTGGTCCTCCCAGATATACTGGTTGGCCCGGCGCTCCACCTCCGCAACGTCCTCCGCCGTCAGCTGGGCGTTGAAGTCAATGGTCACCAGCTCATGGCCGATGTGGAAGCCCACGTTGTCGCACTGGAACAGGCCGCACAGGATTCCGCTGACGATGTGTTCGCCGCTGTGCTGCTGCATGAAGTCGAACCGGCGGGCAAAGTCCACCTGCCCGGACACGCTCTCCCCCACGGGGAGGGGACCGGCGCAGATGTGGACGATCTCCCCGTCCCGCTCCCGGACATCCGTGACGGCAGCGCCGCCCAGCAGGCCCTGGTCCGCCGGCTGGCCGCCCCCCTCGGGGTAGAAGGCGGTCCGGTCCAGGACCACCCCCCAGCTCCCCTTGTCCTCTTGGCAGGAGCGGACGGTCCCGGTAAATTCTGTCAGAAACGAGTCCTTATAGTATAATTTCTCCGTCATACTACGCCTCCTAATAACCCCAGATCGTATTTCCAGCCTAGAACCCGCTCCACAGCCCGGTCAATCAGGGCTTTATCAATGGTCCCGCCGTTCACGGCCTCCACCACCTGGGGGATCTGGCGGGCAAAGTCGCTGGTGACGATCATGTCGTTTCCCGCCAGCACGGCCAGTACGGCGGCGGACCCATCCCGGGCGTAGCTCTCCACCGCGTCCATGGCCATGTCGTCGGTGAGGATCACCCCCTGGAAGTCCAGCTCCTCCCGGAGGATCCGGTGGACCTCCGGGGACAGGGAGGCGGGCAGGTCCGGGTCCATGGAGACCACCACATTGTGGCTCATGAGCACCGCCCCGGCTCCGGCCTCAATACCGGCCCGGAAGGGGAGGAAGTCCTCCTCCAGAAACCGCTCGTAGGGCCGCTCATCAATGGCCACGCCGGTGTGGGTGTCTGCGTTGTTCCCATAGCCGGGAAAGTGCTTGAGCACAGCGCCGATTTTATAGACCCCGTCCCCATTGCCGGCAGACACGCCCCCGGCCGCCGTTACCACGGTCTCCACGTATGCCGCCGTGGCCTCCGCGTCCTGGCCGAAGGCCCGATCATACATGAAGTCCGCAGGATCGGTGGACACGTCCGCCACAGGGGCGAAGTTGACGTTGACGCCATAGCGGAGCAGACCTTTGCTTTTATCGACGGCATCCAGCGCGATTGCCTCCATGCCGCCAGCGGAAAATACCTTCTGGGGCGACTTGAATTTTTCTGTAAAGAGGTTGGGGTTCCGGCTGGCCCGGGCCACGGTGCCCCCCTCCTCGTCCACGCCGATGAGCAGGGGGAGGGAGGAGATTTCCTGATAGCCCAGAATCTTCTGTGTGAAATCACGCTCGCTGAGCCACTCCCCGGCGCTGTCCTTGAAATCCCTGGTGAAGAGGAGACAGCCCCCCAGATGGTACTCGCTGATCCTCTCCGCCGCTCCCACGTCCGGGCACCGGACAAAGAACATCTGCCCCACCTTCTCCTCCAGGGTCATCTCCGCCAGAAGGGCCTCCACCGTCTCCTGTCTGGGGTCCGGCGGGGGCTCGGGCTCGGGAGGCGGCTCCGGTTCCGGCGGGGGTTCCGGCTCCGGCGGGGGAGCGGGGCTGGTATCCCCAGGCGGAGTCTCCCCATAGGTCACCACAAAAACCCCTATTTGTTCCTTGCCGCACCCCGTCAGCAGCAGAAGGAGCGCGCAGAGACATAAGAAAGCCCGTTTTTTCATACGTTTTCCTCTCATACTTTTTCTTGAAAGAAAAAGTATGCAAAAAGAACTTTTAGATGTGGTCCACCTACTGCCGGCGAGCCGATCGAAAGCATATCCGCAGTCTGATGGAGCACGGTTAAAGTTTTCTTTTGATTCTTTTCTTTTTCAAAAGAAAAGAATGATAACCTCACTGGTCCTCCGCTGCGGTCACGGCGATGTGCAGCTCATCCAGCTGCCGCTGCTCCACCTCGGAGGGCGCGCCCATCATGATATCCTGGGCGTTCTTGTTCATGGGGAAGGGGATGATCTCCCGGATGGAGTCCTCGCCGGCCAGGAGCATGACCATGCGGTCAATGCCCGGGGCAATGCCGGCGTGGGGGGGCGCGCCGTAGCAGAAGGCGTTGTACATGGCGGGGAACTTGCTCTTCACGTCGTCCTCACCCAGGCGCACCAGCTGGAAGGCCTTAATCATGATCTCCGGATCGTGGTTGCGCACCGCGCCGGAGCTGAGCTCCACGCCGTTGCACACCAGATCGTACTGGAAGGCGGTGATGGTCAGCGGATCCACCTCCCCGGCAATGGCCTTCTCCAGAATGGCCGCGCCGCCGTTGGGCATGGAGAAGGGGTTGTGGCAGAACTCCAGCTCCCCGCTCTCCTCGCCGATCTCATACATGGGGAAATCCACGATCCAGCAGAACTCGTACCGCTCCCTGTCCATGTGGCTGGGGCACAGGGCCCCCAGCTTGGACCGGAGCACGCCGGCGGTCTTCTGGGCCGCGCCCTTCTTCCCGGCGGTGAGGCCCACGAAGCACCCGGGCGTCAGGCCCAGCTTCTCCACAGCCTGGTCCTTTCTCTCCGCCACGAACTTGCTGATGCCGCCCACCAGCTCGCCCTTCTCGTCCAGCCGGAACCAGTAGGCCTTGTTTCCCGCCTGGACCTCCACGTCCGCGCACAGCTTGTCGATCTGCTTTCTGGCGGCGGTGAAGCCGGTGACCACAATGGCCTTCACCGTGTTCCCGGCAAAGGGCTCAAAGCCGCAGTCCGCCAGCAGCTCCGTGGCGTCCTGGACCGTCAGGTCAATGCGGAGGTCCGGCTTGTCGGAGCCGTAGGTCTCCATGGCCTCCCGGTAGCCGATGCGGCGGAAGGGGGCGGCGGAGGCCACGTTGTACTTGCCGTACTTGGCGAAGATGGGGGGGAAGACGTCCTCCAGCACCGCGAACACGTCGTCCTGGGTGGCAAAGCTCATCTCCATGTCCAGCTGGTAGAACTCGCCGGGGGAACGGTCCCCCCGGGCGTCCTCGTCCCGGAAGCAGGGGGCGATCTGGAAGTACTTGTCAAAGCCGGAGGCCATCAGCAGCTGCTTGAACTGCTGGGGGGCCTGGGGCAGGGCGTAGAACTTGCCGGGGTGCTTCCGGGAGGGCACCAGGTAGTCCCGGGCCCCCTCGGGGGAGGAGGCGGTGAGGATGGGGGTGGTGATCTCCAGGAAGCCGTGGTCCGTCATGGCCTGCCGGATGGCGGAGACCACGTTGCAGCGCAGGACAATGTTGCTCTTCACCTCCGGGTTGCGGAGATCCAGATAGCGGTGCTTCAGCCGCAGGGTCTCGTCGGCCTCCCGGCTGCGGCCGATCTGGAAGGGGAGCTCGTTATACCGGCACTTGCCCAGCACCTCGATCCGCTCCGGCAGCACCTCTATTTCGCCGGTGGGCAGGTTCTTGTTCTTGCTGCTCCGCTCCCGGACCGTGCCCTCCACGGAGATGACGCTCTCCTTGTTCAGGCCGTGGATGATTTCCATCATCTCCTCGGTCTCAATGACCACCTGGGTGGTGCCGTAGAAGTCCCGGAGGATCACAAAGGCGAAGTTCTGCCCCACCTCCCGCACATTCTCCATCCAGCCGGAGAGCTTTACCTTCTGCCCTGCGTGCTCCATGCGGAGCTCGTTGCAGGTATGGGTCCGATTCTGTGTCATACATCATTCCTCTTTCTAAACAGTTTGTATAATATTTTATCAATAGTCCTAATAGTCGTCATTCGAGGGCTATGCCAGTACCTCGCTTAACCACTGCTTCTGATCCGCTGTCCGGGCTGGGCGCTCGTTACTGAATCACGCTGCCCTGACTGCGCCGGTTCAGCTCCGCCTGTACCCTCTCCAGGGTCCCCTGGAAGTCCAGCTTGGTCTGCTCCCCGGAGACCATGTCCTTGCAGGCCACCACGCCCTCCCGAATCTCGTCCTCTCCCAGGAATACCACAAAGGGCACGCCGGTCTTGTCCGCGTAGCTCATCTTGGCCTTGAACTTCTTCTGCTCCGTGTACAGCTGCACCCGCAGCCCCGCCTGCCGGAACCGGGTGGCCAGGGCAATGGCGTGGGAGAGATCGCCGGTCATGGGCAGCAGCAGCAGGTCCGCCGGGGCGGTGTTGAGGTCCTGGTTGAGCATCTTCTGCTCCTGGAGGACGTAGAACAGCCGGGTCAGGCCGATGGAGATACCCACTCCAGGCAGTAATTTATCCGTATAATATTCCGCTAAGTTGTCATACCGGCCCCCGGAGCAGATGGAGCCGATCTCCGGATGGTCCAGCATAAAGGTCTCGTAAACCGTGCCGGTGTAGTAGTCCAGGCCCCGGGCGATGGTCAGATCCACGGCAAAGTTCTCCTCCGGCACGCCGAAGGCGGATAGGTACTTCACCACCGTGGTCAGCTCCTCCAGGCCCTGGTCAAAGAGGTCATTTCTGCCCCGGTAGGCCTCCAGGGCTGAGAGCACCTCCTGGTTAGAGCCCTGGATGGCGATGAACCGCAGGATCTCCCCGGCCTTGTCCTGGCTGATGCCCAGCTCCCCGGTGAGCAGGGAGGAGACCTTCTCCTGGCCGATCTTGGCCAGCTTATCCACGGTGCGCATGATGTCCCCGGCCTGTTCGGTGAGATCCAGGATGGCGTAGAAGCCCCCCAGGATCTTCCGGTTGTTCACATGGATCTGGAATTTCTTCAGGCCCAGCCGGTTGAACAGCTGGTAGATAATGGCGGGCATTTCCGCGTCGTTGGCAATATCCAGCTTTCCGTCCCCGATCACGTCGATATCCGCCTGATAGAACTCCCGGAACCGGCCCCGCTGGGCCCGCTCGCCCCGGTAGACCTTGCCGATCTGATAGCGGCGGAAGGGGAAGGCCAGCTCGCCGTAGTGAATAGCCACGTACTTGGCCAGGGGCACGGTGAGGTCAAAGCGGAGGGAGAGGTCACTGTCCCCCTTGGTGAAGCGGTAGATCTGCTTCTCCGTCTCCCCGCCGCCCTTGGCCAGCAGGACCTCGCTGGACTCGATGATAGGCGTATCCAGGGGGGTGAAGCCGTAGAGGGCGTAGGTGGAGCGCATGGTCTCCATGACGCGCTCCATCATGACCTGCTGCTGGGGGAGGAGTTCCATGAACCCGGAGAGGGTCCTGGGCTGAACCTTCATAGCTGTGTTCTCCTTTGTGGTTGAAAATATATATAGAAACACTCGGTGATAAAACAATGCTCCCGTCCCCTGTCTTAGCGGGACGAGAGCATGACGAAACGTCATACTTCGTGGTGCCACCCACATTCGGCGCATACGCGCCCTTTTCGTCCCCTCCGGCTGCGGCGGGACTGACCGCGGACGTCTCCGTCCCCGCTCCGGCGCTGTCGTTCGCCCCGTCCTGGGTCCCGGGCCCCTTTCAGCCGGGGGAGGCCCTCTCTGTGGGGTGGGCGGGGGTACTGCGTCGCCATCCTTGCGGTGTGCCATAGATGTCATTATAAGCCCATGTTATGGAAAAAGTCAATGGAAAAAGGGGAGGATTTTGCTGATTTACCGGTTGATCTTATGCTTGGCGTTGACGATCATCCGCCAGTCCAGGTCGCCCCGGTCCATACCAAGCACCAGCATCTCCGCGGTGGCCACATTGGAGGCAAAGGGGATGTTGTTCTGGTCGCACAGCCGGGAGATATACAGCAGCTCCTTCTCCATGGAGGAGTCGTTGGGGTCCACAAAAAAGAGGACCATATCCATCTCGTTGTAGGCGATGCGGGCGCCGATCTGCTGGCTGCCGCCGTGCTGGCAGGTGAGGAACCGGTGGACATGGAGGCCCGTGGCGTCCGATACCATCTGCCCCGTGGTGCTGGTGGCGCAGAGGTTGTGGCGGGAGAGGACGCCGGCGTAGGCCGTGCAGAACTGAACCATGAGGTCCTTTTTATTGTCGTGGGACATCAGAGCAATGTACATGATGATTGTTTCCTTTCTGTGATGTCTCTCCAGTGCTGGGGCGGGATCATCGGATTTTTATGAGCTGGGCCCGCTGCCCGTCGATCCGGCGGGCAATGTGGCGGTAGGCCTGGGCGGCATAGTCGTTGGTAGTCAGCAGGAGGGGGGAGCCCCGTCCTGCGAAGAGGGGCATGGTTTCATCCTCCGGCACCACCCCCAGAAGAGGCAGGCCGGCGGTGTCGATGGCGTCGTCGATGGTCTGGTGTAGGCTTTTGAGCAGCTTCTTCTTGCACCGGTTCACCACCAGATGGACCTTGCCCCGCTCCAGGTCCTCCAGCTCCATCACAGTCCTCTGGGCGTCCCGGAGGCTGCTGGCGTCGGTGGTGGTCACCACCACGGCCCGGTCCGCTCCGGCCAGGGCCAGCCGGAACCCGGCCCCCAGGCCGGCAGGTGCGTCCACCAGACAGTAGCGGAATCTGGACTGAATCTCCGGGAACAGAGCCCGGAAGGCCTCCCGGTCGATCTCCGCCGCCCCGGACCGGGCGGGGGCGGTGAGCAGGTAGAGATTTTTCTGTCTGGGGTGGCGGGCGGCGGCCTCCTCCAGGGTGCAGCGGCCCGCCATCACGTCGGTGAAATCCATCACCGCGCTGTCGGTCATCGCCATAGCGATGTCCAGGTTTCTCAGCCCCACATCGCAGTCCAGGCAGAGGGTGGGGTGTCCCATCTGCGCCAGAGCCATGCCAACATTGGCCACGAATGAAGTCTTGCCGGTGCCTCCTTTTCCGGACACCACGGCGATTGTCTGACCCGTGGGACATCACCTCCTGGATTTGTCATCATCCTTTTCTGAGAGAAAAAGGATCAAAAAAGCTTATAGAAGAATCCCTCTGCTGCTACCGGCGGCTGGCACAAGCATTTCTAAGGTTTTTCTTTTTGGTTCTTTTTCTTTGTTCACAAAGAAAAAGAACGGAAAAACACCTTCTTCAAAGGGGCTGCTTCTTGATAAGGGCAAACCGTCTGGGGTACTTTTTCGGGGTGGGGGCGGTCTTTTGGATGCAGACCACCCGGTGGACCACCTCTGTGGTGGGAATGGTATAGTCGCTGACCGCCTGGATACGGCCGCCCAGCACCTTCACGGCGGTCTTGGAGGCGCTGATCTCCTCCTCAGTGTCCACGGACTTCATGGCCCAAAAGGCCCCGCCCACCTTCACCAGGGGCAGGCACAGCTCGCACAGCACCGGCAGAGCGGCCACCGCCCGGCTGACGGCCAGATCAAAGGTCTCCCGCCGCTCCCCGGCGAACTCCTCGGCCCGGCCGTGTACGCACTCCACGTTGTCCAGCCCCAGGGTCCGGCAGCTCTCCCGCAGGAAGTCCACCCGCTTTCCCAGGCTGTCCAGCAGCGTCACCCGGGCGGAGGGCCGGGCGATGGCCAGGGGCACACCGGGGAACCCGGCCCCGGTGCCCACGTCCACCACCGTCCTGCCCTCCAGCCCGGCAAGCCCCGTCAGGGCCAGACTGTCCAGCAGGTGCAGGACCGCCACGTCCCTGGGGTCCGTGATGGCGGTCAGGTTCATCACCTGGTTTTTCTCCAGCAGCATCCGGCTGAAGGTCTCCAGGGGCTCGATCAGCTCCGGCCCCAGTCCCAGCGCCGGCAGGCCTTGCTCCAGTGTGGCTCTCATTTCCGCTCCTTGAGCAGATCACGGATCTCTGTCAGCAGCTTCTCCTCATGGGAGGGCGCGGGCGGGGGGGCCTCCTCCTTCTTCTGGGTATGGGCCACCCGGTTCACTGCCTTGACCATGCAAAAGACCACAAAGGCCAGGATCACAAAGTTCAGCACCGCCTGGATAAAGTTGCCGTAGGTGATGACCGCGCCGCCCACGCTGAGGGTCAGATCGGCAAAGCTGGCCTGGCTGACGAAGATGCCCACGATGGGCATGATGATATCGTTGATCAGGGAGTTGGTAATGGAGCTGAACGCGCCGCCTACGATCACGCCCACGGCCAGGTCCATCACATTCCCCCGCATGGCAAAGGTCTTAAATTCCTGCAAGAACTTCTTCATTTGCACAAATTCCTTGTCTTTTGTGGAAAACTTTCAGCGTCTGCCGGCTGGGAATACCGGCTCTTACTCAGCCGGGGTCTCCTGCTGGACCTCCTCCGGAGCGGCCTCCTCGGCGGCGGCCTTTACAGCCTCCACCTCAGCCTCCGCGGCCTCTTCCGCGGCCTCTTCCGCCTCGCCGCCGGTCTCCTCCGTCACCTCAAACTCCGCCACCGGCTCCTCCTCAAAGAGGGGCTCCTCACTCTTGCTGGCGAAGGGGGACTGGAAGCCCACGCTGACATCCAGGGTCATCTTCTCCTCGCCGTCCTTGGGCGCGGCGGTAGCTCTCCAGAGGAGAGCCTCCACCTTCTTCTCGCCGGTCTCCTTATCCTTGTGGATGCGGTAGGGGGTCAGGGCCGCCACGGCCGCCGTAATGCCCAGGATCTTCAAAACCTTCTTCATAACAGCTTCTCCTTCAATATTTTTGTTGTCATTCTTTTTCTTGGGAGAAAAAGAATCAAAAAGAACATGAACCGGTTCTTGTCTTCTATAAAGAGAGATTTTTTATTTGCGCGGTGTCAAAACCGCCTTGCCCCCCATGTAGGGCCGCAGGGCCTCCGGAATCCGAACGCTGCCGTCCGCCTGCAAATGGTTCTCCAGCAGGGGAATCAGCATCCGGGGCGGGGCCACCACAGTGTTGTTCAGGGTGTGGGGCAGGTAGTTCTTTCCATCCTCGCCCTTGACGCGCAACTTCAGCCGCCGCGCCTGGGCGTCGCCCATGTTGCTGCAGGATCCCACCTCAAAGGCGTACTTCTTCTGCCGGGGACTCCATGCCTCCACGTCGCAGCTCTTCACCTTCAGGTCCGCCAGATCGCCGGAGCAGCACTCCAGCTGCCGCACGGGGATCTCCAGGTTCCGGAAGAATTCCACGCTCCAGCGCCACATCTTGTTGTACCAGTCCATGGACTCCTCCGGCTTGCAGACCACGATCATCTCCTGCTTTTCAAACTGGTGGATGCGGAACACGCCCCGCTCCTCGATGCCGTGGGCCCCCTTCTCCTTCCGGAAGCAGGGGGAGTAGGAGGTGAGGGTCTGAGGCAGCTGGCTCTCCGGCAGGAGCTGGTCAATGAACCGGCCCACCATGGAGTGCTCGCTGGTGCCGATGAGGTAGAGATCCTCGCCCTCGATCTTGTACATCATGGCGTCCATGTCCGTCTGGCTCATGACGCCCTCCACCACGTTGCCGTGGATCATAAAGGGGGGAATGCAGTAGGTGAAGCCCTTGTCGATCATAAAGTCCCGGGCGTAGGCCAGGGCGGCCTCGTGGAGGCGGGCCACGTCCCCCAGCAGGTAGTAGAAGCCGTTTCCGGCCACACGGCCCGCCGCGTCCATGTCGATGCCGTCCAGGCGCTCCATGATCTCCGTATGGTAGGGGATCTCAAAGTCCGGCACAACGGGCTCACCGAACCGCTCCACCTCCACGTTGGCGCTGTCGTCGGGGCCGATGGGCACGGAGGGGTCAATGATATTGGGGATCACCAGCAGCAGCCTGTGGAGCTCCGCCTCCAGCTCCCCCTCCCGGGTCTCCAGCTCTGCCAGACGCTGGGCGTTGGCCTTCACCTGGGCCTTCACCGCCTCGGCCTCCTCCAGCTTGGAGGGGTCCTTCTTGGCCTGCCCCATGAGCATCCCCACCTGCTTGCTGAGGGTGTTCCGCTGGGCCCGGAGCTCGCTGGCCTCGGTGATGGCGGCCCGGTTCTCGCTGTCCAGGGCCAGCACCTGGTCCACCAGGGGCAGCTTTTGGTCCTGGAACTTCTTTTTGATGTTTTCCTTCACAATGTCCGGGTTCTCCCGGATGAATTTGATATCCAGCATAGGTCCTCCTGCGGAATGTTTCACGTGAAACATGCTGTCTTTGTATATTTAGTAGTCATTCTTTTTCTTTGTGAACAAAGAAAAAGAATCAAAAAGAAAAACTTTAGAAAATCTGTTGGGGAGGGAATCATCAACCGGCAAAGAGACCCGTCAGAACGCCGGCCAGACCCAGCAGGGCCAGCAGCAGGCCGCCGTACTTTGTAAAAGTCAGATAGAAGTCCGAGGGTTCCCCCTCGCCATTGATTTTCCACCGCTCTGTGATCTCCCACACAGTCTTCGGCCACAGAAAGGCCGCGATGCCAAGGACCAGCAGAAACAGGCCGCCAATAATCGTCCAGATCATATTCTCCCCATCCTTTCAGCGAATTCATACGGATATTCTATTTTCCCAGTCTCTCCAGAGCATCCAGGAGCTGATTCAGATCGTCCACGCCGTAGTAGGCGATCTCCACCTTGCCCTTCTTCTTGCCGTGGGAGATGCGGCAGGCCCGGCCCAACCGGGCGGACAGGGATTTTTCCGCCTCCGCCACGTAGTCCACCGCCAGGGTCTCTTTCTTCTCCGGCTTTTCCTCCGCCGCCGCCCGATCCTGGAGCCGCTTGACCAGCTGCTCTGTCTGGCGGACGTTGAGCCCCCCCTCTATAACCGTCTTTGCCGCCTCCGCCCGCAGTCCGGGGGACAGAGGGAGCAGGGCCCGGGCGTGGCCGGCGGAGAGCTGCCCGTCCGTCACCAGCTCCTGGAGGGCAGGGGAGAGGTCCAGAAGCCGCATAGCGTTGGCCACGGCGCTGCGGGACTTGCCCACCCGCCGGGCCGCCTCCTCCTGGGTCATGCCGTAGTTGGCAACCAGGGCCCGGAAGCCCTCAGCCTCCTCCATGGGGTTCAGGTCCTCCCGCTGGAGGTTCTCGATCATAGCCAGCTCCATGGCCTTCTGGTCGTCCGCCTCGATCACCACGGCGGGGATCTCCGTCAGCTCCGTCATCCGGGCGGCCCGCCACCGCCGCTCTCCGGCGATGATCTGATAGTACCCGGAGGAGAGCTTCCTCACTGTCAGGGGCTGGATGACCCCGTGCTGCCGGATGGAGTCCGCCAGCTCCTCCAGCTTCTCCTGATCGAAGCTCTTCCGGGGCTGGGCCCGGCAGCTCTCGATTTGGGACAGGGGAATGGTGGAGGCGGGGGCGGAGAAGTCGGCGGAGAAGTCGTCTCCCAGCAGAGCGCCCAGCCCCTTGCCCATGCCTTTTTCCTTTAACGCCATAGGGTTCTGTCCTCCTTCCGACAGATCAGTGGTTGTTTTTGCGGAGAAACTCCTCCGCCAGGGCGGCATAGGCCTCGCACCCCCGGGAGGCCCGGTCATAGGCGCAGATGGGCTTTCCGTGACTGGGAGCCTCGCTGAGGCGCACATTCCGGGGGATCACCGTGCTGTAGACCTTGCCCGGGAAGAACCGCTTGACCTCCTCCGCCACCTGCACGGCCAGATTGGTCCGGCTGTCAAACATGGTCAGCAGCACCCCCTCCAGCTCCAGCTGGGGATTCAGTGCCCGCCGGACCGCCCGGATGGTGTACATCAGGTCACTGAGCCCCTCCAGGGCAAAATACTCGCTCTGCACCGGCACCAGGGCGCTGTCTGCGGCGCAGAGGCCGTTGAGGGTCAGCAGCTCCAGGGAGGGAGGGCAGTCCACGAATATGTAGTCATAGCTGGGGGACAGCTGCTCCAGGGCCCGTCGCAGCAGGTGCTCCCGGTCCTGGGCCCCCACCAGCTCCACGCCGGCCCCGGCCAGCCCCTTGGAGGAGGGGAGCACGTCCCCGTACCGGGTGGAGACCACCCGCTTCTGGGGCTCCACGCCGTTGAGGAGCACGTCGTAAATGCCCTGGGACAGTGTTTTGTCCACGCCCATGCCCGACGTGGCGTTGGCCTGGGGATCAAAGTCGCAGAGAAGGACCTTCTTCCCCTTCTCCCGCAGGGCGGCGGTGAGGCTGACGCAGGTGGTGGTCTTTCCCACGCCGCCCTTTTGATTGACGATGGTTATGATCTTGCCCACTGAACACCTCCGGGAGAGGGACATGGCCCTCCGTCAAAACAATAATCGGTAGTATAAAATAGTATAACACAAATATGCCGCATTTCAACAGGAAACAGGAAAAAATTTGCACAAAACCTCCATATCAAATGGATAGAAGGTTCTCTATAGAAAAAACCAGTGATGTTTCACGTGAAACACCATGTTTTTGACCCGGCGGGGGAGCCCCCGCGCTTCTCAAAGGCCGGCGTGGAGATTCCCCGTACATAAAATATCCGGAGTGTTTCACGTGAAACACTCCGGACAGAGGCTCAGAGAGGCGCGGAGCAGATCAGCCAAGCCGCCAGGACGGTCTGCGCCAGAAGGATCAGGGGCATACCCCAGACAAAGTACCAGTGCTTTGTCTTGTGGCGGAAAGCCCACATGCCCAGGACGGCCCCCAGGCTGCCGCCCAGCAGGGCGGAGAGAAACAGGGTCCGCTCCCGGATCCGCCGGGCGCCCCGCCGTCTGGCCCGGCCCTTGTCAAAGGCCATCAGGCCGAAGGCCCATAGGTTTACCAGCAGCAGATATCCCGCCAGCAGGGGCAGTGGGGAGCCCGCCAGAGCCCACACCGTGCTCCCGGCGGCCTCGGGTTGGAAGAAGGTCTTCACTTACCGCATAGAGGCCAGGTGAACGGCGGCCTGGGCGGCCACACGGGCATTGTTGTAAACCAGCTGGATATTGCTCTCCAGGCTGTCTCCGCCAGTGAGGTCCTTCACCCGGGCCAGGAGGAAGGGGGTGGTGGCCTTGCCGTGGATGCCCTGCTCCCGGCTCTCCGCCACAGCCTGGTCAATGGCACGGCCAATCACGTCCGCATCCATGGCGTACTGCTCCGGAATGGGGTTGGCCACCAGCATACCGCCCTTGAGGCCCATCTCCCGCTGGGCATAGAAGGCCTCCGCCAGCTCCTTGGGGGTGTCCAGGCGGTAGTCCACGCCAAAGCCGGACTTACGGGTGTAGAAGGCGGGCAGCTCCTCGGTGCCGTAGCCGATTACAGGCACGCCCTTGGTCTCCAGGTACTCCAGGGTCAGGCCCAGGTCCAGAATGGACTTGGCCCCCGCGCAGACCACCATCACCGGGGTCTGGCCCAGCTCCTCCAGGTCAGCGGAGATATCCATGGTGGTCTCCGCGCCCCGGTGGACGCCGCCGATGCCGCCGGTGGCAAAGATAGAGATGCCCGCCATGTGGGCGATCATCATGGTGGTGGTGACGGTGCAGGCGCCGTCCTGGCCCCGGGCGATGAGCACGGGCAGGTCACGGCGGCTGGCCTTGGCGATCTCCCCGCCCTTCTTGCCAAAGTACTCGATCTCCTGGGCGGACAGGCCAGCCTTCAGGCGGCCGCCGATAATGGCGATGGTGGCGGGCACCGCGCCGTTGTCACGGATGATCTTCTCCACCTCCAGGGCGGTCTCCACATTCTTGGGGTAGGGCATACCGTGGGAGATGATGGTGGACTCCAGGGCCACCACCGGCTTGCCCTCCGCCAGGGCCGCAGCTACCTCCGGGGCGATATCCAGATACTTGTTCATAGGGTGCTCCTTTCCTTGCGCGCAAAGCGCAAACTGAAATAATATAATAATGAATAGAACAAAACGCTAAATCCGGCTCCGAATTCCCTCCACGCTCATGGAGGGGTTGATGGTCTCCCCGCTCTCCATGGCAATGGACGCGGCCGCCAGACCGGCCCTGGCCGTCCCCTCCAGGTCCGTACCCTCCAGATATGCCCAGGCGATGGCCGCCATAAAGGCGTCCCCGCAGCCGGTGGTGTTCACCATCCTCCCCGGGATGCAGGGGACGTGGATCTGCCCGGAGTGGTCCGCCGCCAGAACGCCGTCCCCGCCCATGCTGATAAACACCCGGCGCAGTCCGGTCTCCAGCAGGGCCTCCGCCGCCCGGCCCGCGCTGTCCACGTCCGTGATGGACACGCCGCTGAGCAGCTCCGCCTCCAGGCGGTTGGGCTTGAGGGTGTGGAGACGGCCCAGAATGGGCCGCAGCTTCTCCGCCTTGGTGGTGGAAACCGGGTCTGCGAACAGGGGCGCCGTGCAGTTCTCCGCCAGCCAGCGGATGGAGGGGGCGGGGATGTTGGTATCCACCACCACCAGCTGGGCGGTGTTGAGCAGGGCGGCCCGGGAGGCCAGAAAGGCCGGGGTCACGTGCTCATAGATCTCCATGTCCGCCACCGCCAGCTCCATGTCCCCGGAGGGGCCTGCAATATAGAGGTAGGTAGAGGTAGTGCCGCCGGGCACCTGGAGGGCATGGCTGATGTCAATCCCCAGCTCTCCGCAGGAGGCGGCCACCTTCTGGGCGGACACGTCGTCCCCAAAGGCGGTGAGCAGGTGGACCTCCACCCCCAGCAGCGCCATGTTGTGGGCGATGTTCCGCCCCACGCCCCCCAGGCTCATACGCACCTGGCCGGGGTTGGAGTCCCGGGGGATCAGGCCCTCACAGGACCGGCCCCCTATGTCCATGTTCACGCCCCCTGCCACCACGGCATAGGGCGCGGTGCGCACGATGTAGCCCCGGCCGGCAATGTGTCCCTTCTTCATCAGGTTGGAGATGTGTACAGCCGCCGAGGATCGGGTAATCCCCGCCTTGTCCGCCAGCTCCTGCTGGCTTATCATGGGGTCCTCCTCGATCCAGCGCAGAATTTGCCGCTCCCGCTGGGTCATGGCATCGCCTCCTAAATAAAAGTTTATTTAATAATCTATTGCTTATTATATACACAGAGACCGCCCTTGTCAAGAGGAAAACAGGGGCAAAAGGGCCCGGACAGATTTTTTCTGTCCGGGCCCTGGGGTGGTTATGATCTCTGCCGGCCGGGGAGGAGATGGGACACGCAGATCCCCAACAGCAGCGCGGGGAGGATCTCCACGTGGCTTGTGACAAGAAAGACCGATACCTGGTACAAGGGCTGGAAGGGAACCAATGGAAGAAGCAGGAGCAGAGCCATACACACCCCGGCCCACAGCCAGAAGCGGGCCTCCCCCCGGTCAGCCCGCCCGCCGCCCAGAATCAGTCCGATCAAGGCGTACAGGAGGATAAAAAACAGGTAGGAGCCAAAGGGGTGCCGGGACAGGGGCAGGACGCTCCTCAGGAGATTGCCCAGCAAGTAAAGGGCGAGAGCGGAGACAAAACGAGCTTTGGTTGACAGCAGCATCATGCACCTCCCTTTTCAGCATGGAGCGCAACACGGCATACAATCTGTAATATAAATAGGAAAATATACGTCAAAGCAAGGCGGACCAGGGGATCCGCTCCCCTGCTGATTTCAGTCTATCAAATCTGTATTCTTTTGTCAAGAAAAATGGGGAACACCGGGAAAAGTTTGGGGGAAATGACGTGGGAAGATAGCCTGGGAACCGGGAAAAGCACTTGTAAAAACAGCCCTGGGGCGGTATAATACACGTACTCGCTCAAAACGCGCCAATTTTAAGAGAATGCAGGTGAAAACATAATGGAAAGAATCAAGATTGCCGCCCTCTTCGCAGACGGCGAGAGGCTGGACGGCCAGTCCGTCACTGTCTGCGGCTGGGCACGCACCATCCGGGACATGAAGACCTTCGGCTTCATTGAGCTCAACGACGGCTCCTGCTTCCGCAATCTCCAGGTGGTCATGGACGCGGGCGCTCTGGACAACTATAAGGAGATCGCCGCCCAGAACGTAGGCGCGGCCCTCATCGTCACCGGCGTCCTGGTGCTCACCCCCCAGGCCAAGCAGCCCCTGGAGGTGAAGGCGGAGACCATCCAGGTGGAGGGCGTTTCCTCCCCCGAGTACCCCCTCCAGAAAAAGCGGCACAGCGTGGAGTACCTGCGCACCATCGCCCACCTGCGGCCCAGGACCAACCTGTTCTCCGCCGCCTTCCGGGTGCGGAGCGTGGCCGCCCACGCCATCCACTGCTTCTTCCAGGACCGGGGCTTCGTCTACGTCCACACCCCCATCATCACCGCCAGCGACTGCGAGGGCGCCGGGGAGATGTTCCGGGTCACCACCCTGGACCCGGAGAACCCGCCCCGGACCGGGGACGGCAGGGTGGACTTCTCCCAGGATTTCTTCGGCAAGCCCGCCAACCTGACCGTCTCCGGCCAGCTGAACGCGGAGAACTTCGCCATGGCCTTCGGCGACGTGTACACCTTCGGCCCCACCTTCCGGGCGGAGAACTCCAACACCCAGCGCCACGCCGCCGAGTTCTGGATGATCGAGCCGGAGATGGCCTTCTGTGATTTGCAGGGGGACATGGCGGTGGCCGAGGCCATGATTAAGCACATCATCCGCACGGTGATGGAGAAGTGCCCCCAGGAGATGGCCTTCTTCAACAGCTTCGTGGACAAGGGGCTCATCGAGCGGCTGGAGCACGTGGCCTCCTCCGACTTCGGCCGGGTCACCTACACCGAGGCCGTGGAGATCCTCCGGAAGAACAACGACAAGTTTGACTACAAGGTGGAGTGGGGCTGCGATCTCCAGACCGAGCACGAGCGCTACCTCACCGAGCAGGTGTTCCAGCGGCCCGTGTTCGTCACCGACTACCCCAAGGAGATCAAGGCCTTCTATATGCGCCTCAACGACGACGGAAAGACCGTGGCCGCCACCGACTGTCTGGTACCCGGCATCGGCGAGATCATCGGCGGCAGCCAGCGCGAGGAGCGGCTGGATATCCTGGAGGCCCGGATCAAGGAGCTGGGCATGCGGCCCGAGGACTACTGGTGGTACTGCGATCTCCGCCGCTACGGCTCCTGCCGTCACGCCGGGTTCGGCCTGGGCTTTGAGCGCATGGTCATGTACCTCACCGGCATCTCCAACATCCGCGACGTACTGCCCCACCCCAGAACCGTGGGCACGGCGGAGTTTTAATCGAATATCCTCCGGAGAAAGTTTCCCTTGCATTTGCTGCGGCGGGGTGGTATACTGTAGATGAAGTTGAGAATCATTTCCAAACCTACCCCTCAGCAAAAAAGGCCCCCGGAGAGCTGGCACTCTCCGGGGGCCTTCATGCTGTGACGTGCTTACTGTCCTTTTGGCTTTCCGCCCTGCCGGTCAAGCCACTTGCAGATGTAGCTGGCGGCTACACCCGCTATGACCGACAAAATCAAGTTGAGAATTATTTCCAACCATTCCACCCCCTCTCTGTTGCCAGAATGTAAGGGCAGCAACAGAGAGTATACCACCATTCGACATTCTTTGCAACATTTGGAAACCGAGGTACAGCCGATGAAAAAGCCTTTTGTGACCAAACAGCAGCTGGACGAAATCACCGTCCGGCACCCCACCCCCTTCCACCTCTACGACGAGACCGGCATACGGGCCAACGCCCGCCGGGTCAATGCCGCCTTTGCCTGGAACGGCGGCTTCAAGGAGTATTTTGCCGTCAAGGCCACCCCCACCCCCCGGCTGCTGAACATCCTCCGGGAGGAGGGCTGCGGCGCGGACTGCTCCAGCCTCACCGAGCTGATGATGGCGGAACGGTGCGGCTTCCGGGGCAGCGAGATCATGTTCACCTCCAACAACACCCTGGCGGAGGAGTACCGGCTGGCCCACCGGCTGGGGGCGGTCATCAACCTGGATGACCTCACCCACGTGGACTTTCTCCGCCAGTCCATCGGCTGTGTGCCGGAGACCGTGTTCTGCCGCTACAACCCCGGCGGCGTGTTCACCCTGGGGGCGGGCAAGGACGGCGTGCAGGTGATGGACAGCCCCGGCGAGGCCAAGTATGGCATGACCCGGCCCCAGATCGCCCAGGCCCTCCGGCAGCTGAAGGACATGGGCGCAAAAACCTTCGGCATCCACGCCTTTCTGGCCTCCAACACCATCTCCAACGACTACTACCCCGAGCTGGCCGCTATCCTCTTCCGGCTGGCGGCGGAGCTGAAGCAGGAGACCGGCTGTCATATCCGGTACATCAACCTCTCCGGCGGCATCGGCGTGCCCTACCGCCCGGAGGAGGAGGCCGTCGATATCGCCCGCATCGGCCAGGAGGTCCGGCGGCGGTATGAGGAGATCCTGGTCCCCGCCGGCATGGGGGACGTGCAGCTATGCAGCGAGCTGGGCCGGTTCATGATGGCCCCCTACGGCTGTCTTGTGACCAGAGTGCTCCACTTCAAGCACATCTATAAGGAGTACGCGGGCGTGGACGCCTGCGCCGCGGACCTCATGCGGCCGGCGGTGTACGGGGCCTATCACCACATCACCGCCTCCGGGAAGGAGGACGCGCCCTGCACCTGCCGGTACGACGTGACCGGCTCCCTGTGCGAGAACTGCGACAAGTTCGCCGTGGACCGGGAGCTTCCGGAGCTCCAGCGGGGAGATCTGCTGATTATCCACGACACCGGGGCCCACGGCCACTCCATGGGGTATAATTACAATGGAAAATTACGCTCCGCAGAGCTTTTGCTCCGCGCTGACGGCACGGTGGAGCTCATGCGCCGGGCCGAGACCCCGGAGGACTACTTTGCCACCCTGGTATGGTAGCGGCGGGCAGTCTGAACTGAGAGGAGAGCCGGCATGGAAAACACGGCTTACCTGTTCCTGTGGTATTTTGCGGCATACGTGCTTGTAACCCTCACCGGCGTCCTGCACACGGTCTTCAACATCACCGTACTGCATATGAAGTCCATGGTGGACAGCCCCGGCATGGGGGAGGGCTACGAGAGGACCAAGCCCTGGCACCCCCTCTATAATATCATCATCTTTCCTCCGTTTGCGTATCTCTATCTCGCCGGCCTGCATACCGTCACCTTCCAGACCGCCGTCTGGACCGGTCTCCTGTGGGGCACCGTGACCATCGTAATCGACGTGATCGGCTGGGTGCTCCTCAAGCACCCCTGGTCCCTGACCTTCAAGGAGTTCTACGTGGATTACCAGCCCTGGATCACGCTGATCTATCTGACCATATACGCCAGCCCGCTTATCGCCTTCGGCGTGATGAAGCTGTTCTGAGGCCCCGGGAGCGCTCCTCCCCTGCCCCGATCAGCCGTCCGCAAACTTTACAGCCGCGCACCCCCGATTCTGGGGATGCGCGGCTGTTTTTTGCTGTAAACACAGAGGACGGCCCATATATGCGGCGACTGCCGGTCACCCATTGCAGAGGCGGGCGGCGCTCGCCCGTTTCTTCCGGACCGCTGGGGGGCGGCGTTAAAGCGGGCGAGCGATGCTCGCCCCTACAGCCGTCCGCCGGTCCTCTGGATAAGGCATCGGAAAAGGATTTGCAAAAACCTATACTTTTTCGCAAATAAAATATAGGATATAAAAATTTTTTAATATGCTCTTATTTTCCACAGTTATCAACCGATATAGTTTTTGAAAGCAACAGAAAATTGCTGTTTCAAAAAGTATATCTTTTTATAAATCAAAACCACCCGGCGAAAGGAGAGACCATGCTCCGCTTGACTTTGACACCCGGCGATTACTTCACCATCAACGGCAATATTGTCGTTCAGCTCCACCGGCTGGAGGGCGAACGCTCCCTCGTCGCCGTGGAGGCCCCCAGGGAGATGCGCATTGTCCGCGGCGCGGTGCTGGAGCGGGAGGGCGGACGGCGGCCCCCCTGCGTCACCGACAGGCCCGCCCCCTCCAGACGGGGCAAATGGCTCCTCTGGGACCAGGGCCGGGAGGACGCCGCCCGCCATATGCGCCGCCTCCTCCGGGAAATCGAGACCCCGGAAAATCGCCGGCAGATCGAGACCCTCTGCGCCCAGCTGACCCGCATCTCCCAGCAGGACGCGCCGGACGGCCAGGAGGCCGCCGCCGTATAGGGAGATCTGCCCAGTCCCCTTTGGTTTCATCCGGTTCCGGACCGGCTGAAATATACCGCGCCTGAGACCTCGGGCCTTGTGGCCACAGCGCCCCTGGAGGACGGCGCTCCACCAACCTGTGCGGCGGCAAAGGATTGCCGCTTCACATTAAACAAATTTTTAAGGAGAAAACATCATGCGTATTCAGCACAATATTATGGCAATGAGTGCCTACCGCAACTACAACACCAACACCTCCGCCCTGTCCAAGAACCTGGAGAAGCTCTCTTCCGGCTACAAGATCAACCGCGCCGGCGACGACGCGGCCGGTCTGGCTATTTCCGAGAAGATGCGCGCTCAGATCACCGGCCTGAACGCCGCCCAGAAGAACGTCAAGGACGGCATCTCCCTGGTGAAGACCGCCGAGGGCGCCATGCAGGAGATCCAGGACATGCTCAACCGCATGGACTACCTGGCTACCCAGTCCGCCAACGGCACCTATCAGAACGAGGTGGACCGCGAGAACCTCCAGGCCGAGGTGGACCAGCTGCGGGAGGAAATCAACCGCATTGCCAGCTCCGCCAACTTCAACGGCATCAAGCTCCTGGACGGCTCCCTGGACAAGGGCGTGGACTGCACCCAGTACACCTCCGAGATCGCCCAGCAGGTGGCGGACAACGTCAACGCCGTTGTGGGCTCCGGCACCATCGTCCACAGCACCAGCCTGCCCCAGCAGGAGACCAAGTTCAACGTGGACTTCGGCAACAGCGTCTACACCATCGGCGCCGCTGCCGACGACCAGAAAACCGTCTCCCTGAAGGTGGGCGAGCTGGAGCTCTCCGTCACTCAGGCTGAGATCAAGGCGGCTGCCACAGGGACTGCCAATGAGGGCGACCAGGTCTCCGCTGAGGATATCGTCAAGGCCTTTGTTACCAAGTACGGCGAGAACGGAGCCAGCAATGGCGACGTCAAGTTCAATGGGCAGGCCTTCAAGCTGGCGGGCGCCGGCAACCAGCTCACCTTCACCCAGGCCGCCAAGCCCAAGACCGACGCTGAGGTTGTGGACGGCGCTATGAAGGTGACCATCACCGGCGTGACCGGCGGCGGAGCCGCAGGCGGCACTGATCCCGCCCCCATTGACACGACTCCCAAGGTTGGGAACGTCAATCCCGGCGATGCAACCACCAAGGCCGCTGCGGAGGTGCAGCTGACCTTTGATCCTGACAAGGTCCAGACCATCACGGTGGGCGGCAGTGTGTTCCAGATCAACCCCAATCCCGCCAAGGGCGCGGCCATGGCCGCGGCCGCCACGTTCACCGGCACCGGCACGGCAAATGACCCCTTCACTGTCACCCGCACCGCTGACATGACCGATGAGGACATTGTGGCCGGTATTGCCGCCCAGCTGGCCAATGGCGTGACCATCAGCGGCACGAAGTTCAACGTGACCGCCGAGGGAACCACCCTGAAGCTTGAGGCAGATGCTGTTGGCGCTGTGCAGATTGACGGTCAGGATGCCACCGAGGAGACCTTCACCGCCGCTATCAAGGCCGCTGTCACCAGCGAAACCAAGGCTCCCGAGGGCGGGGATAAGCCCGCTGGCAGCCTCAACGTCACCGCCAATGTGGGCAGCGACGGCAAGGCCAAGGCTGAGGTGGACCTGAGCACCGAGCTGGGCAAGATCCCTGCTGATCCCACCCAAACCAAGACTGTCACCCTCGGCGGCAAGACCTATGTTTGGGGCACCGGTGCCAGCACCAGCAGCGGCGAAGTCGACCTGAACATTGCTGATAATGCCATCACCGCCGATGGGGTAAAGGATGCTATCAAGGCTAAGATCCTGGCCGACGCCGGCACTGCCTATAGCGGCGCTGACGCCGCCTGGGGGACGGGCGACAAGGCGGACACCCTGATCCTGACCAACAAGGCCGTCGGTACGGGCAGCTGGACCACCAAGGTTGCCGATGTGACTCCCACTGAGACCGTTGCGGGCGGCAACGCCACCGCCGGTACGGCTGCCGCTACCGTCGGCCCCGACAATCTGAAGGCTGGCGACACGCTGAATGTTGGCGACAAGACCCTGAACATCACCGAGGAGCACCTGGCTGATGCCACCGCTCTGGCCAATGCCATTAAGGCCCTGAATCCCACCAACTTCACCGTTAACGCGACTGCGGACGCCACCGCCGGCACGGTTGCCATCACCCTGACCGAGAAAGCCGGCAAGGAGGGCACCAACAACGCGGACGCTCTGAAGGGCGCTCTGGGCGTGACCCCGGCTGCCCCCAAGAACGAAAACGGAGGCAGCGCAGGCGCCGCCTTTGCAGCGGCCGTTCCCGCCGCCGCTACCGACGCGCCCGGCGCCACCGCCGACTACAACGCCTCCACCGAGGTCATCCAGCAGGGCGCGGGCCCGGGCAGCAACCGTCTGGCCAGCACCTATATGGACATCACCGAGGTCAAGGACGGCTCCGCCCTCAAGGTGGGCGACAAGACCTATATCTTTGCCGTTGGCAAGGACAGCGCTGTGAAGGCCAGCGGCGCGAATCAGGTTGTGGTGGACATGAAGAACTGGACCGGCAAGGAGGCCGACTTCGTGGATAACGCCCTGAAGAAGCTGACCGAGACCGCCGAGGCGGACGGCAACGCGATGTTCTCCGTGGCCTACCAGGGCAATGGCCGTCTGACCTTCACCGAGCAGGAGACCTATCAGGCGACTGCCGGCAGCAATGCCGTTGACCTGAGCACCCGCGACGCGATCGCCAAGCAGTTTGGCTACGCTGTGGACGGCCTCAAGACCGGCGGCACGCTCAAGCTCCAGATTGGCGACACCAGCGATGAGTTCAACCAGATGGACGTCTCCGTGGGCGACATGCACACCTCTGCCATGGGCACCAAGGGCGGCCAGTCCATTGCGGACATCGACATCGGCACCCAGAAGGGCGCGGCGGAGGCCGTGGATGTCATCAAGAACGCCATCAACTACGTCTCCAGCGTCCGCGGCACCCTGGGCGCAACCCAGAACCGTCTGGAGCACACCGCCAACAACCTGAGCGTGATGGCGGAGAACATCCAGGACGCCGAGAGCTCCATCCGCGACACCGACATTGCCGAGGAGATGATGGCCTACACCAAGAACAGCATTCTGGTTCAGTCCGCCCAGGCCATGCTGGCCCAGGCGAACCAGGTGCCCCAGGGCGTGCTCC
>ERZ779637.463-NODE-463-length-26938-cov-8.893018_pt1 | contig 26938 bp, 32 predicted proteins | sample MGYA00514196_ERZ779637 | MGnify/ENA primary metagenome ERZ779637 (study PRJEB29562, sample SAMEA4376700) | mouse gut metagenome | isolation source: Cecum | study: EMG produced TPA metagenomics assembly of the A DSS colitis mouse model was used to assess the...
TCAATTGAGCCTATTTTTTTTCGGCTCAGTTTTTCATAGATTACTTGACACTACCCTATTCTATGCGCGTACTGTTTGTACACATTTCCCCCCGTGCCTGTTTTTCCTCCGGCCCCCCGTCTTCCGTGAGGAAATCTCCCATCAAGTGTTTCAGCCACCTTCTGAAATTATCTTTCACCCTTTCGTCTTCATCCGGCACAACCGGTAATCTGCTGCATGTAATACTGGTAGATGCATTTTCCCCGGCTCTATGGTAGAATTTAATTTCCGTTATCGGTTCGGACCAATATACTTCCCCGTCACATAAGATTGACGTACGCTGTCCATCTGACGCAATAATTATTGGCTGTGGTTTCTTTGCCACCCTTCCCCGCCTCCTTCCCCAAACTTCTAAAATCTGCTATAATCCCCCTTATCAGCACTGCCATGCTGAAAAAAAATTAAACCATAAATTTTTAAGGAGGATTCACATGAATTACATCACTAAAGAAAACATCACTTTTATCCTTGCCACTATTGGTTCCTTAGGAACCTTTTACACTTTATTTGCACAGCGTAAAAAAATATCCCTATCCATACAGAGCTACAGCCATAAAAACGGTTCTTTGCTCATGTATGTTTCTTTTACAAACCATTCCAGGCTTCCAATATCCATTCTAAATGTTTCCATTATTCAGGATAAAGTTTGTTTCCCCTGCACCTACATTCCCACAAAGGTATGTGAACATACCCGCCGTTCCGGAAAAGAAATTATAAGTTACAGGGAAGAATTTTCTATCCGGTTTCCAATATCCCTGTTTTCTCTTGCCGGCTCATGACTATGATAGGCATTGTTCGGTTGACTTAATAGAGTTCTTTGCACATAATTGCTAAAACTTGCAGACCGTTGCGTAAAAAATACAAAAAAGGGGGAAACATCTATGGGAATAACAGATGTATTTAAAACAAAACAGTTTAAAAACGATATAGAGCGACTTACATCCGAAAACGAATACTTAAATTCGCTTCTCACTCCGGAAATGAAAACGGCGGCCTCTATAAACCTAGAAATCCAAAGACTTAACTCCGAAAAGGAATCCGTTATTACAGCAATCGAAGATAGTAATAAAAAATTAGGAAAATTAGAGGAAAAAATAGCCTCTTTAGACAGAGAAATCGCAAGCAAAAAAGATTATGTCATTTTTTTAGACGATGAAATGCTATATCAAGATTTTGGGCTATACACTCCTGTGTACGACTTAATGAATTCCGAATCGTATAAAGATAAGCTCACAGTAATAAGGGAACAGCAAAAGGCCATGCTTAAAAATAATTCTGCCGCATATTTCCCTAAAAATTTTACATACAACAACAGTCTTTCGCAAGGGAAAAAACTTGTAGCGGATAATGTAAAACAGATACTACGTGCTTTTAACAATGAATGTGAAGCAATTATTGACAAAGTCAAATTTAATAATGTTGAATCCATCCGGAAAAGAATAATCAAATCATGCGATGACTTAAATAAATTAAATTCCAAAATGCAGATTTCAATAACCCCCGCTTATTTAGACTTAAAATTACGGGAAATGAACCTCTGCTATGAATATGCCATGAAAAAGCAGGAAGAAAAAGAAGATCAAAAGCGTATTCGGGAAGAACAACGCGAAGCGCAAAAATTACAAAGAGAAATCGAAGAAGCACGAAAATCCAGTGAAAAGGAAAAATCTCACTATAAAAATGCACTTCACCGAATAGAAATACAGTTACAGTCTGCAAGTGGAACAGAACGAACAATTTTAGAGGAAAAATATTCCGAAATAAAACAGCAACTCGCCAGTATTGAAGAAGAATTAAAGCAACTTGATTACAGAGAAGCAAACCAGCGTGCCGGATATGTCTATGTTATTTCTAACATTGGTTCATTTGGCGAAGATGTTTATAAAATCGGAATGACAAGAAGACTGGATCCTATGGATCGAATTGATGAACTTGGAGATGCATCCGTGCCATTTGTATTTGATGTACACGCTATGATATTCAGTGACGATGCCCCAGCCCTAGAATCAGCCCTTCACAGGGCATTTGATGACAAAAAAGTTAACATGATTAATACACGGCGAGAATTTTTTCATGCAACGCTTGAAGAAATTGAAGAAGTAGTAAAAAAGAATTTTGATAAAACTGTTGAGTTTACAAAAGTACCCAATGCTGAGCAGTATCGTGAATCCCAAATGTTGCGGCGCAAACTCGGCGTAGGAGAATTAACAAGGCATGAACCTGCTGACATTACCGAGTGCCCTCTTACATCGACTCCTGCTAATTCCGTTTCACCAGTGTCTAAAACGCCTACACTGGATCCATCAAAAACATATTTAAAAACAAAATGGGGGGTTTATGAAATGCCAAAGCAATATACTATATACCTTATTAAAGGTTCCCGACCCGATTTACAATTAATTGCCCCTCTATAGTTTTTAATAGTGCTTTTAGGGATATACTACCTGCGGCCGCTGTTTTTAATCCTATCCACTTAACCGAAAATTCAGGATGCACGGGACGGGTAATTGGTAAACTGTTTTATAAATAAGGAGGCTTTTACATGAATGCCATAAAAGAAAGGATACTTGGTACCGTCACTGTCATGAATGACTCTGATGCGGAAAAAGTATGGAAGTTCGTCGCCGAAAACCTGTCCCCACGTTCATGGGAAGATATTGAGGAAGTTACTCCCGATGAATGGGACTTAAAAATGCTCAATGACATAGCAAACGACCCGGATTGCCATGAGTTTACCACCCAAGAAGAATTACTGAAAGAGCCAAACCTAAACTTATAGCTCTGATGCCATCGAAATCCGGCCCTGCTATTATTGCATTATCAATAAATCCCTGATAAAGAGGGGCTTAGCATAAAAAAAGGAGAATACCCATGTCAAAACAGCAGATGATCGAAAATTTAGTTTCCACGGCACCTGAAAGTAAACTCGATATAATTCTTGCCTTCATTAAATTCATTTTAAAGGATGGCACAGAACCGGGCAATTCACTTTTAAGTGAACCGGCTTTGGCAAAAGATTGGCTTAGTGATGAGGAGGAAGAAGCATGGAAAGATTTATAAAAGGCGATATTGTTGTTCTCCCATTTCCGTTTACGGATTTAAGTTCCTCCAAGAAGCGCCCCGCTGTTGTTCTTGCCGATTTAAGGGGGACGATTATATCATGCTGCAGGTCACTTCCCAAAATGTAAAGGACAACTATGCGATACCCCTGTTACAGTCTGACTTTTCTTTTGGTTCGCTCCGGCAAGAAAGCAATATCCGTCCAAACAAAATTTTCACTTTGGACAAAAGCCTTATTCTATATAAAGCCGGCCATTTGAATCCCATAAAAATTGAAGAGTGCGTTGAAAAAGTATGCAGCATAATTGCAGGCGCCCCATAAGGTAAAGTATATTTGGCTCAAAACAAACCTTGCAACGTCGCAACAGAAGGAAAGGAGGCGAACCATGTTAAAAAGACACGCAAACAAAACAGCCAGCCCAAAGGCTGGCTGTTTATGTACTTACTTCTTTTTCTATTTTTTGCACATATCCCTGCATCTGATTTGCAATAGTTGGTGATATATTGTCCGGCAGATATCTTGCAGTCCTGCTGTTACTCTCCAACTGCTTGTACATTTGAAGGACTTTCGCGCTGAACAGCCCACTGTTATACATCATTTCTTCCCGTTCCTTATGGCTGTGGCTGTGGAGATTCTGCTCTTTTGCCATCTTTGCCTCCACCATATGCACTACCGTATAAAAGCATATAGTCGCAATCCAATTACAGTGCTTTTTATTGGCGGCGTCAAATAAGGTTTCCAATATTTCTTTATTCTCTGTATATTTATTCCTGTGATCCTGTACTGTTCCCACTCCGGCTACCTCTTTCGTATAAAACATTTATTTCCTCAAACATCTGCCCTATCCCGTTGGAAGTGTTCACGTCCAGCACCATAAAATCATGGATTTCATCATATTTCCTGCGTAAATCAAACGCAAAGCCATTGTATTCAAGAACCTCATCCACCGATGAATCATCCATAACAATGATAAATTCTGTCTTTCCGCCGTTTTTTGCGCTTATTGCTTTCACAATATCATTTTTACTTTTGCAGAACTCAATTAATTCCCTGTGCCATCCGCATTTATTCAAATCCAGTGACCATGCCTCAATCATATCCACCATCCTGTTTTGGCTGTACCCGTCTTTGCATGATGCCACGATATTTAATGTCAGCATTTTATACGCATTTACTGATGCCGTACTTTCATTTACAATTTTTTCGGCATTCATAACCCGCATTTCCGTTACTGCCTTTTGCAGGGACCGCATCCCGTTTTCCACTGCTCTCGTATAAATATATGAAGTTCCCGTCATACTATATCCCCCCTTTTCTAAAATCCGATATTTTTATTAAACGCCTTTTGGTATTCCTTTCCGCACTCCATAAAGCCATCCGTTATTTGTCTCATGGCCTCTATCGGAATTGTTACCGCATACCCACCCGTGCAATCCTGTTCCGTACCGTTCAATACAAGCAAAAAATCGCTTTCACTGAACCCTATTTTTATGGATTCCAAATTGTGTATATCCATTTCCTTATCAGCCTCTTTACCCATTTTTCCTCCAAATCTATGTCATGAATCGGATTTCATGTCCCCAACTGTACAATAAAAAGTGACAAGTATTTACAAATAATACACGCCACTTTTAACTTTACAGTAATATTATAGCCTAAAAAATCACAATTCACAACCACAAGATGGCAATTTAGCATACCCGTTTTTCCTATATATTGTGTTTCAAACGGTGCCGCTTTTCCGCTTTACCGTCCTGCAATCCGATGATGTTTTCTGTTGACACCCCGCTCTCTTTCGATATAATATATGGTCATACGGCACACCGGACAGAACAAACCTTGCGACGTCGCAACAGAAGGAAAGGAGGCGGACCATGTTAAAAGGCGCATGTTACGTCAGGGTATCCACCGACAACCAGTTGGAAAATTACAGTATCGAGGAGCAGACCGGGCGCCTGCAGGCGTTCTGCAGGGCGAAGGACATCACGCCCGTAAAGTTCTACACCGACGGCGGTTATTCCGGCGGCAATACCAACCGCCCCGCGCTGCAGCAGATGCTTGCCGACATAGATGCCGGCGCCATCGATGTCGTGATAGTCTATAAGCTGGACCGTCTTTCCCGCAGCCAGAAGGACACCCTCATGCTCATCGAGGATAAATTCATGGCCAACCATGTGGACTTCATATCGGTCAACGAAAACTTTGACACCACCACCCCCTTTGGGCGGGCGATGATCGGCATCCTTTCCGTGTTCGCACAGTTGGAAAAAGACCAGATTACGGAACGTTTTACCATGGGAAGGATCGGGCGGGCAAAAAACGGGCTCTACCACGGCGGCCCCACCGCCCCCACGGGGTACGACTACGTGGACGGCAGGCTCATCGTAAACGAATACGAGGCGCTCCAGGTCAGGGATCTGTATGGGCGCTTTGCCAAAGGGCATACCCTGCATAACTGCTGGAGGTACATGCAGGACACGTATGTCACGAAATACGGGGCATGGACCAGTGAAACGCTGGTGCGCCATGTCCTGCAGAATGATGTCTACATAGGCATGGTGAAGTTCCAGGGCAAATCCTACCGGGGTATCCACGAACCTATCATCCCCGTGGAACTGTATGACACCGTACAGGACATTTTTGCCAATTCCAGGCGGGACGCCCCTTCCTTTAAGCGCTCCCCCTTTAAGGCGGCCACCCTGCTGTCCGGGCTCATTTTCTGCGGCCGGTGCGGGGCAAGATACCACGGGGAACACGGGAACTACACCTGTTACAGCCGTTCCAAGGGCAGCCGGAAGAACATTGTCGACCCGGACTGCAAAAACAGGAAATGGAAAATACCGGAGCTGGATGCCTACATCACGGAGTACATTGCGGGTTTGGGCTTCGAGGACATACCGGAACGGAAACAGGCTGCCGCCCCCAGGGACCATTCCCGCAGAATCGCCGAAATAGACAAACAGATCCTGAACCTAATCGACCTCTACCAGCTCGGCAGCATCCCGATGGAAACGATATCGGGCAGGATTGACGCCCTTACCATGGAGAAAAACAGCCTTGCGGAGGAAATGCGGCAGGAACCGCCGTCCGCCCCCACGCGGGAGGATTACCTCAAGTTCAAAAACCGCTTCCTGGATCTTTTGGAAAACGGGGACCTGCAGGAAAAACGCGCCTGCCTTGCCAACATGGTGGAACGCATCGTGATTGACGGGGACCGGATAGATATGGTTTTAAGGTAATTGCAGATATACACACTCCATACACATTGTAAGGCTCTGCTTCCCGCAGGCATGGCATTTCCTGAAGCATTTATCCAAATTAAACGCCACACGGGGCAGATAACCCGAATCTTCCAAAACGGTAAACAGTGGGAAAAATATTGCCATAGGCGGCAGCATCACCGCCACAATCCAGGATACCACACGGTATACCCCATCCACAGCCAGGCTACGGAGCGTCTCCGGTACTCCAAGCCAACGCAGTCCATTTGTCAGTTTCCCTTCCAAAAATGAAAAAAAAGTCCTCAACCGTTCGGAAGGATAATTTGCCCCTACAATTGTCAGCCAAAAAATTCCCAAAAGAAGCAGGAACATCACCGGTACCGCCGTCCATTTCCCCGTGAAAATCCTGTCCTTTCTGCGGTCAGGCTCCAAATAACCGTCGTCCCCGTATTCCACCAGCCCGTGACACAGCTTAGCCGCGGCGTCGTCCCCGTTTTTTTCTTCCCATTCCCCCACGGTGCCGCCCTCTTGTTTCCCCGCCATTTCATCAATGGCGCGGTATACTTCCCTGATTCCCACTCCTGCCCGCGCCGCCGTCCCGACCACGGGAACACCCAGGCGTTCCTGCAGTCCATGCAAATCTATCCGTATCCGCTTCTTTTCCGCCTCGTCCATCAAATTCACGCAGACTACCACCCGTTTTGTCAGTCCCAGCACCTGCAGGACCAGTCCCATACTCCGCTCCAGGCATACTGCGTCACAGACCACTGCCACCACGTCGGGAATGCCGGAACAGATAAAGTCCCTTGCCACTTCCTCCTCCGCCGAACGTGTATGTAAAGAATAACAGCCGGGAATATCCACCAGCACATAACCCTGCTGCCCGCAAGAAGCATAGCCCTGCGCGCTTTCCACCGTCTTGCCCGCCCAATTCCCGGTATGCTGGTGCAGTCCGGTCATGACATTGAATACCGTACTTTTTCCTACATTGGGGTTTCCTGCCAGCGCCACGATAATATCATCCTTTTTCTTCTTTTTTATTTCCAGCCCGCAATCGGCTGCCCCAATCCCCTCCGAAACATTACTCAGTCCCATTTCCTTCCGCTCCCCCTTCCACTTCCACGCCTATTTTCCCCGCGTCGCTGTTCCTGAGGGCTATTAACGTCCCTTTTACAAAATACGCCGCCGGGTCCCCGAAAGGACTGCCGTAAACACACTCTATGCGGGCCCCATGCACAAATCCCATGTCCTTAAGTCTCTGTCCGGTATCTTCCGCCACATGCATCTCCACGATTCTTCCCCATTGCCCCGCATGCAGGTCATCCAGTCTGCAAACCTTCTTCCCCATTCCCATTTCCTTCCGCAATGCGCTCTTTATATCATTATGCAGAAAAACGGGGACGGTTCTCACCATTTCCCCCAGCCTTCCTTTGGGTGCCCGTGTGCATAAAAAACAGCCTGCCGGTAATCTTCCAAAACCAACAGACTGTTATCATCTATCACATACCATATGCCAAACGCCATATACCGGCAGTCAGGAACCGTTCCTTATTCCGCACGTTTAAACTTATCCGTCCCCACCCCGCAAATGGGACACCGGAATCCTTCCGGCAGCGGTCCTTCGTGGACATACCCGCATACCTGGCAGACATATTTTTCCTGTCCGGCATCTTTCCCCTGTCCGTTCCCGGCGTCGGCATCCGTACCGTCCGTTCCGCCGTCTTCCTCCGGCAGATATGTCGGCGCATTTTTCGGGCTTTTTCCTTTTACCACCTTATGATAATAAGCATAAGTCATAGCGTCACCCATATCCCCGTATACGACACCGTCCAAAACTTCCCCTAAAAATACCGTGTGGGTCGATGTCTCCATCCGGTCCACCACCCTGCATACCACATAACCGCAGGTATGCTTCACCACGGGCATCCCCTGTACCATCTCATAATCCACGGACCGGAACTTATCCGCATCCCTGCCGGAACGGAAACCGAAATTACCAATCAGTCCCGCATCCGAATCCTCCGCCAAAATCGAAAAAGCAAATTTTCCCGTTTTCCCGATACAACCGTTGGTATAGTTATCATGGTTAATACTCACCGCCACCGTGGCAGGACTGGAAGTCACCTGCATAATACTGTTGGCGATACAGCCCGTGGGACGTTCCCCGTCCATTGTACTGACAATATAAACCCCGTAAGACATATGTCGAAAAACCGATGTATCCATAATACTCCTTTCCGCGCCCCGCGCATGGATGATTTCTATATGCCATTGCCTCTGCTTCTTTCTATTTTACCCCTGAAAACACGGATTCTTGCAGAAAACTTTCCCCATTCCAAAATTTTTTATGCCTGATGCCACGGAACACTTTACAGGAAGGTCTTATAATCCTCATAATTTTTCTCAAGCAACGATGGCGTATCCAAGCCGTAAGGACATTTTCCCCTGCATTTCCCGCAATGCAGGCAGCCCGCGATTTTCTTCATTTTCTCCTGCCATTCTTTACTCAAATATCCCTCCTTCGGCGCGCGCCGCAGCAGCAGGCTCATCCTCGCGCAGTTGTTAATTTCAATTCCGGCAGGACAGGGCATACAGTATCCGCAGCCCCGGCAGAAATCCCCTGCCAGCTCTGCCTTTTCTTTTTGGATTTCCTCCTCCATCTGCGCCGTCAGCGCCGGCGGATTTTCCTGGTAAGACAGAAATTCATCTAATTCCTTCTCCCTTTGGATGCCCCATATGGGCGCCACATGGTCATACTGCGCCATATAGGCATAAGCAAGGGAAGAATTGGTAATCAGTCCACCAGACAGGGCTTTCATGGCGATAAATCCCATGTCCTTCTCTTTGCACATGCGGACAATTTCCAAATCCGGCTCCCCGGCAAGATAGGAAAACGGAAACTGCATAGTTTCGTACAGACCGGATTCTATCGCTTCTTCCGCCACGGCAAGCCTGTGGTTTGTAATGCCGATGTGGCGGATTTTCCCCTGCTCTCTCGCTTTTAAGGCAGCCTCGTACAGCCCCGTCCCATCCCCCGGCTTCGGGCAGAATGCCGGATTGTGGAACTGGTAAATATCTATGTAATCCGTTTTTAGCATCTGCAGGCTCGTATCCAAATCCTTCCAGAATCCTTCCGCATTCTGCGCCCCTGTTTTTGTGCTTATTATGATTTTTTCCCTTGTATAAGCAAATGCAGCTCCCAGCTTCTCCTCGCTGTCCGTATACCCTCTGGCGGTATCAAAATAATTGATGCCGTTATAAAATGCTTTCTGAAGCAGGTAAACCGCTTCTTTCCCGGACACGCGCTGCACCGGCAATGCACCGAACCCGTTTTTGCTTACCACAAGCCCTGTCTTTCCCAATATGACTTTCTGCATATTTTTCCTTCTTTCTTTAAAAAAATGACTTTTGTTCTCCTTCGGATTTCTTTTCCCTGCTTCCGTTCTTTTTTCCGCCTTTTTCAAAACGGCTCTTGCATCCGCCGTCATTGTCCCAACAGTTCCTTGATTTCCTGCAACAGTTCCAAATCACCGGGCTGGACCTTGATGTTTGCTGTCATTTCCTCCCCTTCCGGATTCTTCACGGTAATCTCTATCACACTTCCTTCCTGCACCCCTTTTGCCATGGCCGCTTTCAGGAAAGCCGCGAACTTCGGGTGCTGTCTGTGAAACTCATTTTTCAGGTTCATAATTTTCATCATGGATGCCGGGTTCATCATATGCCTTTGTCCTTTCCTATCGGTTTTCCCAAACGGTTCCGTCTGCCAGCCCTACAAAGGTGCCGCCCTTTACCTCAACCACCCTCTCATCATCCACTGCCAGCCATGCGCCCGCGGCGGAAGGGTTATACACGCCCGTACCGTCTGCCGTAAACTGCAAATTCCTGCACACATTCCTGTAATCGATAATTTCAATATTGGTGGCATACCAAATGTCTTCCCTGCCTCCCATATATTCGCAAAATTCCTCTATAACATTCCAATTGCCGTCCTTTTCAAATTCGTAGCTGTGTCCCCACACATACATCAGCTTCCAATACTGCTTCTTGGAAAATCCCGCAAAAAACTCCGCTTTTTCCATCAGTCCCGCATCGTTGTGATGGCAGGTGGGATGCCATTCCATGGGGTCTTCCGGCAGAGCATAATCGTCCACGCATTCCACCACCCTGCCGTATGCGATTCCCAGCTTTTGGAACAGCTCCTTAATTTCCTGACTGTAAGAACCGTTGGGATACGCATGTCCCCTTACCGGATAGCCCGTCAGCGATTCCAGCCCTTTCCTGTCCTCCAAAATCTCCGCCGCGGCTTCCATCAGGGGACACCGCGCAATTGTAGGATGGGTATAGCTGTGTGTTGCTATCTCATGCCCTTTGTAAAGCTCCACCAACTGCTGTTTTTCCAGCCGTTCCGGGTGGTTTTCATTCATAAGCCCGTAGTTAATGTTAAAAGTGCCTTTTATCCCGTATCTGTTAAATATTTCCACAAGTCTGACGTCCTCTTTCTTCCCGTCGTCATAACTCATGGTTAATGCTTTCGCCTTTCCTCCCGGAAAACAATAGTATACTCTCATGAAATCCTCCTTCCTTCCTGCCCGCATATCCGGGCAGGACACAACACTTGCAATCCAAACCCAAATCCCTTAATCCGTAGGTTTTTGATAAAAACGCCCCGAAAGTTCGTCCGTCTTGACCTCATTAATGAACGCTCCTTCATCCGCCATTCTTACCGCCTGCGCTACCTTTTTCACTTCCTCCCTTGATACCACCGAATAAACCACATTCCGTTCACAATGTTCATAAGAGCCCTTTCCTTCCAGTATCGTTGCCCCATGGTTGCTTACGGCAAAAATCGCATCGCAGATTTCCTCCGGTTTGTCCGTAACGATAAAGAAAGTCTGTTTCTGGTATCTTTTATACAGGATATGCAGCACCTGCGTGGAAGCGTATTGGAATATAATGGAATAAAGCGCTTTATCCCAGCCGAACAAAAGTCCGGCAATGGACAATATCACAATGTTAATCCCCAAAATCAGGTTCCACGAATCCATCCCCTTCTTTTCGGATAGGTAAATGGAGATAAAATCCGTCCCGCCGGTAGTCGCATTCATCATCAGGCACATGCTGATTCCCAGCCCGTTTAATATGCCGCCGAAAATACTGATTAGCAGAATATCGTACGTTATCACCTGCGCCGGTATAATATCCGTCAGGAAACTGGTAAGGACAATCACCAAACAGGAATATATGGTAAACTTTTTACCGATAAACCGGAATCCCATATACACGGGAACCGCATTTAACAACAGATTAATCACCGAATATGGGACCTCAATCCCCATATACCTTTCAAATATTGTTTGGAACAATATGGTCAGGCCCGTGGCGCCGCCCGGATACAGTCCGCCCGTCCTGACAAACGACTTAATATTCAACGCCATCAGGCACGCTGCCACGCATATTACAATAATCCGTTTGATATCCTGTTTAAAATTAAACTTCATCTCTCCGCTTCTCCCTCTGTTTTCTGCCGATTATGTTTTTCTACCATTGCGGCACATCCTATTCCTGCCCTGGAATCAATGGGCAAACACGTTCTTGCATATTATACCAAACATTTTTTATCCTTACCTGAAATGCAGGAAGTTCTTCCCCGCCTTCTTCGGGTGCTTCAGTACAATGGCAGATGTGGGAGGCAGGGTCACTTTCACACGTCCCTTAATAATCGGATACTCTGCCTCCTCGGTTGTAAAGCCTTCCGCCGTAGTGAGCATCAGGCGCTTCATTTTCCCTTCCTTAGGCGTACCGAGGTGCCATACGGAGATTTCCTTCGTCACCTCATGGTGGTTGTTATTAACCAAAATCAGTGACTGCTCCTGTCTGTTAAACCGTCCGTAGCCGATGATATTGTAATCGGCTTCCATGTATTTTAATGACCCCGTAAGAAATTCCCTGTTTTCCTTATGAATGGCAATCATCCTCCGGTGGAACTCAATCAGTTCCCGGTCCTCCCGTCCCCAGGGATACGTCCTCCGGTTATCCGGGTCGGTAAAGCCCGTCACGCCCGCCTCATCGCCATAGTATATCGTAGGCGCTCCCGTCCATGTCATTTGGATGAGGACAGCCTCCCGCATCACCGCCTTGTTGACGTTGTGGTTTGCCATTTCCGGTCCGAGGGAATTGGTCCTGCCCACCACATGGTTCGTTCTTGTCAGAAACCGGGAATGGTCATGGTTGGACAGCTCGTTCATGGCAATGTACAGAGACGGCATGGTCATGTTCGCCCCGTTATACGCCATCGCCCCCCAAAAACTTTCCGCATTTCCCAGCATATCCTGCCGGAAATCATCGCTATGCTTCTGCATTCCCGTTAAGAACCATGTCACCGGCTCCATGAAGGCATCATAATTCATGATGGAATCCCATTCATTCCCGTGCAGCCAGTCCCGCGGGTTGCCGTAATGCTCCGCCAGCACAATGGCATTCGGATTTGCCTGCTTCACCGTCTTATAGAATTCCTTCCAAAAATAATGGTTGTATTCCGGCGAATGCCCCAAATCCGCCGCCACGTCCAGCCGCCACCCGTCCGCATTGTACGGCGGGGAAACCCATTTCCGTGCAATGTGCATCACATACTCAAACAGCTCACGGGAAGCCTCATAATTTAACTTCGGCAGGGTATCATGCCCCCACCATCCGTCATACGTACCGTTATAGGGCCATGCCCCCTGATTATGAAATGCGAAATATCCATGATAAGGGCTTTCCCTGTCCACGTAAGCCCCCTTCTCGTATCCCTCCTGATTCTCGTAAATCCGTTCCCGGTCCATCCACTTGTTAAAAGAGCCGCAATGGTTAAACACCCCGTCCAATATCACCTTCATCCCACGCCTGTGGGCTTCCGCCACCAGTTCGGCAAATAACCGGTTACTCGCCTCCAGGTTCGCCTTATCCGTCACACGTTTAATATACCTGGACGCAAACCGGTTTTCCTGCCCGTGGTGCAGCAAATCCCCGCCGTCCTCCACGATTTTCCCGATATGGGGATCTATATAATCATAATCCTGTATGTCATATTTATGGTTGGAAGGCGAAACGAACAGCGGGTTAAAATAAATCACGTCAATACCCAAATCCTGCAGGTAATCCATCTTATCCAGCACTCCCTGCAAATCCCCACCGTAAAACTCCCGCACCCCCATGGCAGCCGGGTACTTGTTCCAGTCCTCCACTTTTACGGTATTATCACCGATATAACGGTATTCATCGGTCAATACATCATTTGACGTATCCCCGTTATAAAAACGGTCCACGTAAATCTGGTACATGACCGCCCCTTTCGCCCATTCCGGCGTCTTATAACCCGGAATCAACCGGAAATCATAATGCCGGTCCGGCTGCTTCTGTACCCCCTTCAGGCTGTAATAACATAATATTTTCCCTGCCTGTACCTCAAAATAATAACTGATTTCCCGGTTCTCCAACTGTACCGTATGGGAATAGTAATCAAAAAGATCATCCGATTCCGACTTAAACATCATGTGCTTTTCATTGTCACAGACAAAATACACCCGGTCCACGTTATCCTTCTTCGTGCGGAACTTCACCGTAACCTCACCATACACGCTCGGCTCCGGCGGAACCACGTAATCACCTGTCAAATCGCTGAACAATGCCCTTTTGTCAAACACAGGACGCATCGCCGAAATATAATACTGGCGGTCCTGCTCCCTTTCAAGAAACCTGTTTGTATCCATGCATTTTTCTCCCTTTATTTTCTATGAACCATTTTATACCATGAAATACAGATATTCAAGTCATTCCGTTTCATACCCATGTATAATAGTAATGATTCCGCCTGAAATGCCATATCCGTGCTGTGTATGAGGGCAAGATGGTTAATTATTTCCGCAGTAAAATGCGCAGTAAAAAAGACAGCCACCGATCTGCTGTCTTTTTTAGAGAAGGTATTTCTTTCTTATGGGGTATAGCAAAAAACTATATAATGTATTGGGGGGTTACAAATAGTATAATACCATATGCCCCATTTGGCGTAAATACCAACGTTTCACAAATATAACAAATTACCTGTATATTTTTTGTTTATTTTGCACAATTACAAATTCCAATCACTTAAAGAAGTCTTCCGGACCGCCTTCCACCGCAAATAACCCTTCAAATTCGTCCCGTGTAATCTTTTCTTTCTGCAAAAGCAGTTCCGCACAGCGGTGCAGGATGGATTCATGCTCGGCAATGATTGCCTTTGCCCTGGCATAGCAGTCGCCGATAATGCCTTTTACTTCCTTATCGATTTCGCCCGAAATCAATTCGCTGTGGCTCTTGGCATGGGCAAGGTCACGACCGATAAATACTTCCTCGTCGTCATCGTCATAATTAATCACGCCGATATTGTCCGACATACCATACCGCGTCACCATCCTGCGGGCTACTTTCGTGGCTTTCTTGATATCGCTGGAGGCGCCTGTGGTAATATCGTCAAAAATGATTTCCTCCGCGATACGCCCGCCCAAAGAAACCATGATTTCCTGAAGCATCTTGCCCTTTGTCATGAACATTTCATCCTTTTCCGGCAAAGGCATGGTATAACCCGCCGCACCGAGTCCCGTGGGAATAATGGAAACGGTATAAACCGGTCCCACATCCGGCAGCACATGGAACAGGATGGCATGACCGGCCTCGTGGTAAGCCGTAATCTTCTTTTCCTTATCGGAAATGATACGGCTCTTTTTCTCCGTACCGATTCCTACCTTAATAAAGGACTTCCTGATATCCTCCTGCTTCACAAAGGCACGGTCCTCCATTGCCGCATGAATGGCTGCCTCGTTCATCAGGTTTTCCAAATCCGCACCGGTGAATCCCGCCGTGGTCTGTGCAATCTGGTCCAAATTCACGTCCTCGGCAAGGGGTTTGTTCTTGGAATGTACGGCAAGAATCTCTTTGCGTCCGCGCACATCCGGCGCCGCCACCGTAATCTTCCGGTCAAACCGGCCCGGACGGAGGATTGCCGGGTCAAGGATATCCACACGGTTCGTTGCCGCCAGGACAATGATTCCCTCGTTGACGCCGAATCCGTCCATTTCTACCAAAAGCTGGTTTAATGTCTGTTCCCTTTCATCGTGTCCGCCTCCCATACCGGTACCGCGCCGTCTCGCCACGGCATCAATTTCATCGATAAACACGATACAGGGCGCATGTTTTTTTGCATCCGCAAACAAATCGCGAACCCTCGATGCACCCACACCCACGAACATTTCCACGAAATCGGAACCGGAAATACTGAAAAACGGCACACTCGCCTCACCGGCAATCGCCTTGGCAAGCAGTGTTTTACCGGTACCGGGCGCACCCTCCAAAAGTACCCCCTTGGGAATCCTCGCTCCCACCTTCGTAAACTTCCCCGGTTCTTTCAGAAAATTAATGATTTCCTCCAATTCTTCCTTTTCTTCCTGCAGACCCGCCACGTCCTTTAACGTTACTTTATTATCCAGCGTAAGCCGTGCACGGCTCTTGCCAAAATTCATCATTTTGGAACTGCCGCCACCGCCTCCGGAATTTTGGGCATTCATCATAACGAAAAAGAAAACGCCCACCACCAGTACAAGCAGGATGGGGAAAATACTCGTCATAAACCAGTTTTCCCTTGGGATATCCCGTACCTGCGGGTCCAGCCCGTAAACCTCCAGTTCATTTTCCACTTCCTGTATGTCCGTGGCATACAAAGTCCGTTCCTCACCGCTTTTTAAAAATACCCTGACCACGCCGGTAGGCGTCTCCTTATTCGGCTGGATTACCGCGCCGATAATATCGCCTTCCTCGAGGTCTTTCGTCAGCATCCCATGGGTATAATCCGTTTCCTGGCCGTTTAAGCCCCGGAACATCCACGCTGCCAGAAACATCAGCCCTAGTATCACCAAAAAATATGTGTTATAGTTCTTTTTACCATTACTGTTCAATTTCGTTTTCACCTCGTCAATCAAATTCCACTACGCCGATATAGGGCAGGTTCCGGTACCTTTGGTCATAATCCAAACCATAGCCCACCACGAATTCATCCGGAATCCGGAAACCCGTGTAATCCACATGAACATTCGTCACCCTCCGTTCCGGTTTATCCAACAGCGTACAAAGCCGCAAGCTCCTCGGCCCCCTGTCCCGCAGCATTTCCAACAGGTAGCTTAACGTCCTGCCGGAATCCACGATATCCTCCACTACGATTACTTCCTTATCCTTCAGCGGCTCATCCAAATCCTTTACGATTTTCACTACCCCGCTGGATTTCGTCTCACCCCCATAGCTGGACACCGACATAAAATCAAGGGAAACCGGAATGGTAATCCGCTTCGCAAGTTCACACAGAAAGAAGCTCCCCCCTTTTAACACGCACACGAGGTGTACTTGTTTCCCCTCATAATCCCTGCTGATCTGTTCCCCAATCTCCTGAATCCTCCGGTCCACTTCCTCTTCGGACAGCAATACCCTAATCCGCTCTGACATCTAAAGTCCTCCTCTTATCTGTACTTGCAAAATACGCCTGGTATCCTCCGTTACCTTATAATACTCACTGATACGGTATCCCGGCACCCACAGGACATGGCTGCCGTCTGCCAGGACATAGATTTCCTCCCTTTGGTTCCTGGGAATCTTCTCCCCGATCATATAATCCTTCAGCTTTTTTCTCGATAGTTTTCCATTCTGATGAATGGTAAGATAATCCCCCGTTTCCCTGGTACGAAACAATAGAGACTTAGTTATTCTATCATAGTCAAACCATTTCGTACATGATTTTTGCGGAATAAATTGGGATTTTCCCAAAAAAAATGCAGATAATCCGCTTTCCGGCGGCAAATTCCCTCTTTCCAACAAAGTAAAAACCACTTCCCCAAGCCCCGGTACCGCTAACCCCCCTCCTGTCGGAACATGCAGCGGCACCGGAAACCCTTCCGCCCCACCGCAAACTTCCTTCCGACTGTCTTTCTTCCCGTCTTCCCGGCAAAATACCAGCCGTACCCCTTCCCGGCGCGGTTCCCTGCGGACCACCAGTCCATAAGGCAGGGAAATCTGTTTACTTCCCTCTTTGCCCAATAGCCGTTCCATTTCCCCCACATGAACCGAGGTAATATCCTTCCTCCCCTCCGTCACCCGCTCCAGTGCCAGCAGCAGCACCTGCCTGCGGATAAAAGGATCTTCCGCCAAAAGCCGGTCCGCATCCAGCTCCGGCAATCCCGCCGTCCCCCTGCCGTCCGCAGCCCCGGCTTCCGGCTGCACGCTGTCCGCCACGCATCTTAAATATGCCGCTTGCGCCTGTCTCCTCACATACCCTTCCGTCTCCGCCAACAAATCTGCGGTACCGCACATATGCCCCACGGCGCCCTGGCAGATTTCCTTTTCCACATATGGAAATATATGGTTGCGGATACGGTTTCTTGTATAAGTATCCTCCATGTTTGTCCGGTCTATACAAAAAGATATTCCCCTTTCCGCAAGAAATTCCTCTATCTCCCCCCGTTCCAGACAAAGAATCGGACGGATCACGCACCCCCGCACCGGACGGATTCCTGCCATTCCCGCCAATCCGGTTCCCCGGAACAAATGGAACAGCATCGTCTCCGCCCTGTCATTGGCATTATGCGCCACCGCAATTTTACCCTTTCCACAAGAGCAAAATTCCCCGTTGGAAGACCTTCTACCCAAACCGTCCGCTCCCCCGTCCGCATACCAATCCAACGCCTCCCGGAACGCCCGGTACCGCACCTTCCGTCCCGCTTCCTCCTCCGAAATCCGTTCCCTCGCCGCATATGCCCTTACATCCTCATGTACCGCCGTAAAGGGGACCCCCCTCTCCCTGCACAGCCCCTCCACATAAGCCTCATCCGCATCCGCATCCCCCTGCCGGATTCCATGGTTCACATGCACCACCGCCAAGCGGAATCCTATCTCCCCAGCCAGCTCACACAACAGAAAAAAAAGACAGACCGAATCCGCACCCCCGGACACCCCTGCAACCACTGTGTCCCCCGGCGCAATCATCCGGTACTTTCCAATATACTCCTTCACCTTCCCCAAAATCCCACATTCCATGTAAAAGCCTCTCCTAACCGTCCTGTCCCCTCCATCTTAATCAATCCCCCCTGAAAAGTCAAATGGGTTTAGGGGGAATCTGTGGGAACGAAAGGCGATGTAAGGCGGACGCATAGGCAGAGATTTTTGGCAGGGTGGCGGCTGCGCCTGTTCCTGTTTTCCGTGCTTCGTTTTCGGCGGAGTTTTTCCTGGCAGAATGCGGATATCAAAGGGAAATCGGGCACGGATGCCCGATTTAGCCCGATTCGGCATGGATGCCGATAGAGGGCGTCCCGCAGCCTGCGAAATCCCATGCCATTCTGCCTGGAAAAACCGCCGAAAAAAGTGCACGGGAAACAGGAACAGGCGCTGCCGCAGCACTCCTTAGCCGCCCGCTTTCCTGTCCCTGTCCTCCCGCCCAATCCCTCCGGCACATGCGTCCGCCCCTTCCCCCATTCTACAAATTCTCCCATATCCCAATTACCATTACGGTCATGTCATCTCGGATTTTCCCCTTACTTTGGCACAAACTGAAATTCAGAATGTGGTTGGCAATTTCGGACGGATTTTTCAGGTTAATCCTGCCCAGCATTTCCGGCATCATTTCTTCACCCACCCCCTGGGACAGGGCATCCAGTACGCCGTCCGATACCATAATGATATAATCGCCGTCCACCAGCCTTCGTCTTGTGACTTCCATATCCATTTCATAGAATACGCCTAACGGAAGATTCCTTGCCGATATCTGCTCAATCAGGTTTTCCCGTTTAATATAAGAAGGCGCTGACCCCACTTTGATGAACTCACAGACACCAGTGTACAAATCCGCCTGGCAGATGTCCAGCGTGGACATGTTTTTGGATTCCCCGCCCGCAATCAGGGAACCGTTGATCATCTGTACCGCCGTCTCCTTGGAAAAACCCACTTCCAAAAATTTTTCGATAAAGTCTATGACAAATTCACTGTCCCTGCACGCCTTTTCGCCGGACCCCATACCGTCAGACAAAACGGCGGCAAGCCCGCCTTCCTTCACTTCCAAAAAGGAATAGTTGTCGCCGGACACGCTTTCCGTTTCCTTTACCGCCTTTGCCACGCCGGTCAGCACGTGGAATTTCGGTTCCTCCACATACTGGTAGCTGCACCAGTCCTTTCCCACAAAAATGGGGCTTGTCCTTACCGGCATAAGACGCAGGTTCAAAAATACCGAAAGCAGGTTTCCCACTTCCTCCACTTCGGGATTGGCGCTTTTGACGGCGCGCATGACGATGTTGATTTCCTTATGCCCGTCCTCTTTTTCCAAAAGGTATATATGCTTTAACCAAATGCCCGCTTCCTTCATGGCATGGGAGAGCTGCTTCACCTTCCGTTCCCCCATATATACACTGCGGTAGGATTCCTCCGCCACCTGCGTCATGATTTGCGCCATTTCATTCAGGTGTTCCGCCATTAAATCACGGTTTTCCAGCAATCTTCTTTTCCACAGGTATTCCTGCCTGTCCTCCGCCATGACTTCCGCTTTGTCCTGCTGCTGTATGCCGGTAAACGTGTTCGCCAGATCCCGGAAGGAATCCGCGTACATCAGCAGTTTCTTTTTTCCGTATTCCGGCAGTATGCTGCCAAAGGGTGTTTCCCCGTTCATAAGCTGTTTTTTCATACCAAACCCCCATACCTTTCCATAACCTGCAGATTTTTGCCACAGACAAACATTTACGTATGGAATCCACACGATACTCCTTTTTCACCACTGTTTCTGCAAAGGAATATTATACATGACGGAACATGCCGTATTTGTCAAAACCGCTACGGAAAAATGCTTTTTCGTGCGACAAAAAATGCAGATAACCGTATTCCCGTTATCTGCATCCTAATCTTCATCCTTAAAAATAATTTCCCCTTCATGCACCAGCCCCAGCTTATCCTTCGCCACTTCCTCTATATACTGCTTGGTCTGGGTATACTTCTCATACTCCTTGATTTCTTCCGTGCGCTGCTCCTCTTTCCCGATTTCCTCCATAAGCTGTGCTTCCCTCGCCTGGTATCCTGCCAGCTTCTGTTTCAGCTCAATGCTTTTCACCATGACGACCACAAACATCATTACAATCACTGCCGCCACCAAAAGCATTCCGAACCGGTTCTGCCGCTTCCTGCGGTACGCCGCCCTTCTCGCCATAACGCCTCCTTTCCGGTATGGGAATTCCTGTCCCTTATGCGCGTTACGCCACGTCCATTTATTCCGTTCCTGTTCATACGTTCAATGCTTATGTAATATTATTTTAAGCGTTCTGGCAAATCCAGTCAACTTCTTTTTTATGTATTTGGACAGCCTTCGGTTCTTCCTGCCGATAAACCGAAAAAATACTGTCGTTTTTTTCAGCAACCATCCCAAGGGGGCAAACAGGATTCCCACTACTCTGCGCAGCAGGTGTATTTCCTTCCGGATTATGGTGGAAATGACCTTCACGAAACGGTCCCCGATAATTTTTTTGTAAACCAGCATTCCCACCGCGGCGCCAAATACGGCAAACCACCGCAGCACACCGTTATTTTCCCTGTAAAGCATGTAAAAAACGGCAAACGCACACGCCACCCAGAAAACCAGGTCTTCCAACGAAAGGAAGAACAGACTGTGCGGCACAATCCTGCGTCCGATAAGGATGAAATCATAAACAAAAGTAATGACAATCCCCATGAACACGGAGCCGCCCAAAAAATACACTTCATTCACAATGTCCTGACTCATTCCCCACCTACTTAAACAGTTTTGACAACAGGGATTCCCCTTTTCCGCCGTATCCCGACACTTCCGAATAAGTAAAACTGTCCATCTTCCCGTCGATGTCCACCTCTCCCTTATCCAGCGTCAGGCGGCTTACGTGCAGGTCTTCCCCTTTGATCATAAGCATTCCCTGATCCGTTTCGAGAATGACTTCCTTTACGTCAAAAGACAGGACATCACATACCCCACTGATGGTACATGTCCTTCTGTTCGTGAGCATCAGTTTATGGGTGCGCTGTTTTGCTGCATTTAAGTCTTCCATGAAAAACCCCCTCGCATAATCTCTTATAGATTATATGAGGGGGATATTTTAAATATACCGGAACAATTCTTTCGCTTCGTCTTTTTTCACCGTTTCCTGTATGTCCAGTACCTCTACCTTTACATCTTTATTTCCAAACTGTATCGTGATGATATCGCCTTGCTTTACATTCGCGGATGCTTTGGCAGGCTTGTCGTTCACAAGCACACGTCCGGCATCACATGCCTCGTTTGCAACAGTACGCCTTTTAATCAAACGCGAAACTTTCAAATATTTATCTAATCTCATGATATCCGCGGCTTATGCGTTTACCAAATCTTTTAATGCCTTGCCAGCCTTGAACTTAGGAGCCTTGGAAGCTGCAATCTTCATCACTTCGCCGCTCTGGGGATTCCTTCCTTCCCTTGCCGCCCTCTTGGATACTTCAAAAGTACCAAAACCAACCAACTGTACCTTACCGTCTTTCTTCAATTCTTCCGCAACAACATCCGTAAAAGCCTTTAATGCCTTCTCTGTGTCTTTTTTAGATAATCCAGCCTGATCAGCCATAGCTGCAATTAATTCTGTTTTGTTCATCTTGAACTCCTCCTGTTAAATTGAGTTTGCATTCTCTTATTATTTAGAAGTCTCTTTTGAAACGTCTATACATATTTATAGACGGTTTCCATAGGTTTGTCAAGCAAAATCTGCCTTTTTTGCCCGATTTTTCAAGGTTTTTTTGATGGTTCATACCGGTCAATCAGATTTTCCACCCGGTCCGTCAACACCTGTTCCTGTGAAACACGGTACCGCCTTGCAATGTCCGACAGACTCACCAGCATATCCCCCAAAACCTGCTCCAGTGCTGCATCTTCCATGTCCGGCTCCATCCCCGACAGCCTGCGCACGGATTCTTCCAAATCCGCTACGCAGTTTCCGTATTCTTTTCCTGCCCCGTACAGCTTGTCCGCTTTTTTTAAGACCTTGGATGCCCTTGTAAGCGCCGGAAGTTCTTTGGGAATTTCCCTCAAAGGAGATTCAATCCACTCCTTGCCTTCCTTTTCCTGCCGTTTGATCTCATCCCAGTTCTTATATACCCCTTCCGTACCGTCCGTCCGTGCATCCATGAACACGTGGGGATGGCGCCGGATCATCTTGGCGCTGACTTCCTGTACCACATCCCCAAACGTAAAAAGCCCTTCCTCTTTGGCAATTTGGGAATGCATCACTACCTGCAGAAGAATATCACCCAGTTCTTCCCGCATGTTTTCCGCATTTCCCGTCGTGTCATAAATGCGGATGGAGGAAACCAGCTCCGCTGCTTCCTCCATCATACAGGGCTTTAAGCTCTTGTGCGTCTGCTTCCGGTCCCAGGGGCAGCCGTTTTCACTCCTTAAAGTCTCCACAATATTCAAAAAATCTTCCAGTGTATAATGTTTTTCCTGATTCATTCCTTTTCCTTAATCATTCTTACTCGGTGTATTGCCGCTGGTGGTATTCGGCTTCTTATCCGAGCTGCCGTTGCCGCTTACCGTACTGCTGTTTCCGCTCACCGTCACGATGTTCTGTTTTTCCAAATCGGAGAACGAATAAGTTACGTCCTTTTCTTCCTCGTCAATCTGCACCGTATAGCTCTTGGTCACATAGCCAGTCCTGCGCAGGCTGACGGTATGCATCCCCGCTTCCTTCCTGAAGCTCACCGGAGCCAGTCCCTTATATACGCCGTCCCAATATACTTCCACGTCGGCGGGCGACTGGATATAAATCTTAAAGGAACTTAAATCGGTGGCGGAAATGGAGGAATTGCCGCTGACGCTGCTGTCCGTCACATTGACCGTATCCGATCCGGCAGATGCATCCCCCTCTGCTTTATCCAAAGTAATGCTGATGCTTGCCATTTCCTCGCCAACCCTTATGTACTGGGTAACGGTCTCATACCCGTCTTCCCTCACCATCAACTGGTGGACACCGTACTCCACTTCCACGGGTCCGCTGGTATCCACCTGCTCCCCGTCAATCAGGACATCCGCACTGCTTGGGCTAATGGCGAATACCAACTTGCCTATCTTCGGCGCTTCCGGCTCGATACCGCTGACATCCAGCGTATATTCCTGATTCCGGTACACCGTCACCTGCTTCACTTCATCGATGCCCGCTGCCGTCAGGCGCACCTGATAACTTCCTTCCGGCACCACCAGCAGCATATCTTCCGAAATCTGCTGGATGACTTCCTGCCCGACCTCAATCCAGCCGTCCTTCAGGTATTCGTTGTCACTTAAACGGAGATAACCGTGTCCTTCTTCCACTACCACGCTGTATACGCTGTTCCCGACACCGCTGACCGAAACCACATCGCCCCGGATGATATCCTCAAGCTGGGCGTCCTTTCCTTCCGAGGCCACCACAAGGTTATTCCTCAAGCTGTACACGCCGCTGCCGACTTCCGCGCTTTTACTGAGCAAATCAAAACTGTACTTCTGTACATTCTCCATCACCCATGCACTGTCGGACAACTTCATGCCCGCCAGCTTCTTCTTGCTCCGCAAGAACGTGACATCCACGATGTCGCCGTGCTTCATCTGCGCCATCGACATGCCATTGCCGTACTTATCGGCAATCATGGTAGTCCCGTCATAACCCAGCGTGTAATATTTGCCGGTTTCAATATTCATAAACGTGATTTTTTTCTGTTCCGCATCGATTTCCCTGATTACCGCCACGTCTGCCGAGTCATAGCTGCCCGGCTGGGCAATCACGAAACCCGAATCATATCTTTCATAGGTGGAATCCTGCGCCATCCCTTTGCTGTCGCTGCCCGCCAAAAGCCCGGCGGCAACCAGCCCTGCCGTCAGCATGGAAAGCACGGATACTGCAAAAACCACCGGTCTGCCTTTTCCTCCAAAAAAACTGCCGTGCATGAAAACCTCCTCATCTGAATCCCAAAAAACTTATGTATCTTGTTATTATATACTAATGTGCGGAAAAAGAAAAGCTCCCGCGCGTATTTTTAAAATTTTCCAAAAATTTATTTTTCTCCGGTTCCTGGGCAAGCAGTTTCTCCAGCTTCTCCATATTCCGGTCCGGAATCCATGCCTTTCCGGAATTATAGTAAAAGTTCACGATTTTCCAAAATTTTTCCGGATACCGCAGACGGTAATACAATTGACCGTAATCTTCTTCCGACAGCGGCCGTTCCTCCCCGTAAGCCGTCAACAGCATCTCCCCAAGTTCCTGGGACCAGCCGCTTTTTTCCAACAGTTTCCGCATAAACAGGTACAGATCCCTTACCGGATGGTCCGGCACGCATTTCTCAAAATTAATGACCGCCATTTCCCCCGCCGCGGCATCCCCGTTCCCGCCGCCGTTGCTTTCACGGTTTCTTACCATAATATTGTGGTACTGGTAATCCCCGTGGCAGACGGTGCAAAGATTCCCTGCTTTTTGCTCCGTCCCCGCTCCTGCCGCCGCAAAATACCGTTCCGCTTCTTCAGCCGTCCGCAGGGCGGTATGCAGGAAACGGTCGTAATGCTTTAACAAGAAAATCTCGAAATTCGTCTTCTGGCTTTTCTCTTTCAGGAACTTCCTGACCCGCTTCAACTCCCTGTTATGCTTTTCATATTCCTTATCCATACGGAATTCCACTTTATGTCCCGGCATGGGAAATGTTTGGGGATTCACGCAGGATGCACGGTGCAGCCTTGCAAGGGTTCTGACTGCCTGCATACATTCGCACATATCCCGCAGGTTGCATTCCTTACCGTCAAAATATGTTTTCAGGATATACGGCGTCCTGTCCTGGTCGTATACAAGGAATTCCCCTTCCTTCGTTTTCAAAAGGTTCTCTACCGCAAGGAAGCCCTGCCCCCTGATATGCCGGAGCAGTGCGTCCTGGAAAATAATCTTATCTTTCGGTCCCGTATATTCTTTCAGGATTAACAGGCCCTGATCGGACTCACACAATATTGCCCCGCGGCCCTTCCATGTGCGGAGCACTTCTATTTCATAATTTTCAAGCACGCTGACTGCCCTGTCATTCACATAAATACCTCCCATTTCCGGTTCCCGTTCTTCATAGACCTATCCTATCTTATGAAACGATGGTAAAAAGTATTCATACAGCTTGAGCAGTTCCTCCTTCGTATTTTTCCCCGGTTCCTCCAGCACGGCTTCCAAAAGTTTCTGCAGCATCTCCCCCATTTCTTTTCCCGGTTTCATCCCGGCTTCCATCAAATCTTTTCCCGACACCGCCAGCGTTTTCAGCGACACGCAGTCCCCCGCTTTTACGATATCCCCATAGACGGCTTTCACCCGTTCCAGCTTTTCTTCCTTTTCCGCCCGCAGATAGGTGCCCTGTGCCATGATATCCGCCCGCTTCACGTCAAACAGCAGCGGGAAAATGTCTTCCCCGGTTTTATGAATCGCCCTGCGCACGCACCGGGGAGCCGGCTCCACGTCATAATCATGGTACTTCACCAGCTTACCCACGGTATCAATGGTATCGTTATCGAACTTTAACCTGCGGAGAATCCGCTCCGCCATGCGTTCCCCCACCGGTCCATGTCCGTGGAAATGGTCGGTTCCTTCCCCGTCCGTGGTCTTCGTCTCCGGCTTGCCGATATCGTGCAGGAGCATGGCGAGCCGCAGCACCTTATCCTCCCGCACATACCGCAGGGAATGCAGGATATGTTCCCCCACCGTATAACAATGGTGGGGATTGTTCTGCGCCGTTTCCATACAGCGGTCAAATTCCGGCAGCACCACCGCCGTGATTCCGGTTTCGTAACAAATCCGCAGGTAATCGGGATGAGGGGAAACCAAAAGTTTCACCAGTTCGGTGCGTATCCTTTCCGCGCTTATTTTCCCAAGGTTTCCCGCCAAGGATTTCATGGCGGCAGCCGTTTTCCCTTCGATGGCATATCCGAGCTGCGCGGAGAAGCGCACGGCACGCATCAGGCGCAGGGCATCTTCCCCAAACCGTTCCTGCGGGCTGCCCACGCACCGTATGAGCCGCTTCCCGATATCCTCCATTCCCCCGAACACATCCACCAATCCCCGCCTGTCATTATACGCCATGGCGTTCACGGTGAAATCCCTGCGCCGCAGGTCTTCTTCCAGCTCTTTGGTGAAGACCACTTCCTTCGGATGCCTTCCGTCCTCATATTCCCCGTCAATGCGGTAGGTCGTCACCTCAAACCCTTCCCGGTCCACCATCACCGTTACCGTCCCGTGCCGGATACCCGTATCGACGGTACGCCGAAACAGCGCCTTCACCTGGTGGGGACTTGCCGACGTGGTAATATCCCAGTCATCCGGTTCCCGCCCTAATATGGAATCCCTCACGCATCCCCCTACGGCGTATGCTTCGTATCCGGCGTCTTCTATTGTTTTTATAATCCGTTTCACTTTTTCCGGCAGTTTCATCTCCATCGTTGCATCCTCCAAACCAAAAAATTATAACACACGCCGGGCAGAAGCTCAAGGTGGGGGCGGGCGGGAAGGGGTTTGTGGTTTTTGGCCGGCGGGGCGGT
>ERZ779637.464-NODE-464-length-26881-cov-6.201036_pt1 | contig 26881 bp, 24 predicted proteins | sample MGYA00514196_ERZ779637 | MGnify/ENA primary metagenome ERZ779637 (study PRJEB29562, sample SAMEA4376700) | mouse gut metagenome | isolation source: Cecum | study: EMG produced TPA metagenomics assembly of the A DSS colitis mouse model was used to assess the...
CACACCTCAATAACTTATAACATGATAAAAACTGGCGTGGGTGTGAATTGTAACTTTTTGCTTAATCCGCCAAACACTAACTGATAAGACTTGTCCAGCAAATCTTTGAGCAAATCATCTGGCACTTCTCCATCTGGATTTACAGAATTCCAATGCACTTTATTGCAATAATAACCTGGAATAATATCTTTATACTGTGTCCTCAAGAAAGCACCTTCCTCTGGATCTAATTTTAAGTTGATATAGTAAGGCTCGTTTTGCTCATTTAAACAAATTGCCGCAAACATCTTGCCACCAATCTGATAGCGTATCCAGTTCCACTCTTTTTTGTGATCCTTTGTCACGCCATTTTTGGCTAGTAAGTATTCATCAATCCATGAATATCTCATATAAATCTCCATTCTTGCCAAAATCTGCGAATTTGGGCGTAAGCACAAATTTGCCGTGTGAAAAATTTATTTTTCACACTATATTCTCCAATTTATTTAAAATATAGCACACCACTTTCAAAAATCTTCAAATCTTGGTCTCCATAGATATTCACTGCCACAGAATCACCGCGGCGCTCCACGTGCGCCATCTTGCCAAGGCATCTGCCATCAGGAGAGGTAATGCCCTCAATTGCAGCATAAGAACCATTGATATTCCAATCTTCATTCATAGAAATATTACCGTCAAAATCTGCATACTGTGTCGCAACCTGTCCGTTCACAAAAAGTTTGTCAATCCACTCTTGCGGCGCCACAAATCTTCCTTCCCCATGAGAAGCTGGTGTCACATACGTCTTCCCCAATTTTGCAAGTTGTAGCCATGGTGACTTATTGGTAACAACTTTTGTATATACCATCTTGGAAATATGGCGGTTAATTGTATTGTAAGTAAGCGTTGGAGAATCTTCCTTCTGCCCTACAATCTCTCCATAAGGTACAAGGCCAAGTTTAATCATCGCCTGAAATCCATTACAAATCCCCAGTGCTAGACCATCTCTTTCATTCAAAAGCTGATTCACAGCCTCCTTAATTTTTGCATTCTGAAATGCCGTCGCAAAAAACTTTGCGCTTCCATCTGGCTCATCGCCCGCCGAGAAACCACCCGGAAACATAATAATTTGTGCCTGTGCAATCGCCTGCGCAAACTCGTCAACAGACTCCCTAATGTCCTCAGCCGATAGATTGCGAAATACCTTTGTCACTACATTAGCACCTGCGCGCTCAAATGCGATTGTCGAATCATACTCACAGTTCGTTCCTGGGAATACTGGTATAAATACTGTTGGCTTTGCCACTTTATTTTTGCACACATAAATCTCCTTTGTCTCATAGAGATTTGTCTCAATTGCATCTGTGTCTTTTACAGCTTTTGTTGGAAATACCTTCTCAAGTTTTGATGTCCAAGCCTTTAGTGCCTCGTCCATCGTTACCGTTGTATCTTGATATACAAAGCCCTCATTCTCAGCAGCCACTGTCGCAACAGTTCTATAAGCCATACCACTTGTAACAAGCGCATCCCATTTATCTACAGAAATCTCTGCGATAATACTTCCTATTCCGTTTGCAAACAGGTCCTTTGCCTCAAGCGCACTGTCGAACTCTACGCCCATCTTATTACCAAATGCCATCTTTGCCACAGATGCCACAATTCCCTTGGAGTCAAGTGCATAGGCAGCTACAATCACTTTATTTGCAATTAACTGTGCGATGCCACTGTATAATTTCATAACATTGTTATAATCTGGAAGATCATACTCATTTTTAGGCAAATCAAACACAACAAGTTTGTCCCCAGCATTTTTTAATTCCGGTGTAATAATATCTTGCTGTTTTGCAACATCAACCGCAAAAGAAACAAGAGTTGGCGGCACATCAATCTTATTAAATGTCCCCGACATGGAATCCTTGCCGCCAATCGAAGGTAATCCATAACCAATCTGTGCATCATATGCGCCGAGCAATGCTGCAAATGGTTCACTCCAGCGAGAAGGCTCCTCTGTCATACGCCTAAAATATTCCTGAAATGTAAAACGTATTTTTGTATAATCTCCGCCTGCTGCAACAATCTTTGCCATAGATTCCGTCACTGCATAAATTGCTCCGTGATATGGACTCCAACTGGACAAATATGGGTCAAACCCATATGCCATCATTGTCACAGTGTCCGTCTTTCCTTTCAGTACAGGAAGTTTTGCAACCATTGCCTGTGTCTCTGTAAGCTGATACTTTCCACCATAAGGCATAAACACACTGCCTGCGCCAATAGACGCATCAAACATTTCCACAAGGCCTTTCTGGGAACATGCATTGAGATCATTTAATGTAGAAAGAATCGCTTCTTTTATATTATTCTTTTCTAGCGATTCATCTACCTTTTTTACTGCTATCTTGTGAAAATAATTATCCTCCTTTATTGGAGTATCCACAGATACACCTGTCTCCTGATGTGCGCCATTTGTATTAAGAAACGCTCTTGCAATATCAACAACCTTATTCCCTCGCCACTTTAATACTAGTCTCGGTTCTTCTGTAACTACTGCAACCTTCACAGCTTCAAGATTTTCCTGTGCAGCATACGCAAGAAATTGATCTGCATCTTTCGGATCTACAACAACAGCCATTCTCTCTTGAGACTCTGAAATAGCGAGCTCTGTCCCATCCAAACCTGCATATTTTTTTGGCACTTTATCCATGTCCACAACAAGACCATCTGCAAGTTCTCCAATCGCAACAGACACACCGCCTGCGCCAAAATCATTGCATTTCTTAATAATTCTGCTAACCTCAGCCCTGCGGAACAATCGCTGTAGTTTGCGTTCGGTAGGTGCATTTCCTTTCTGAACCTCCGCGCCACAAGTTGTTAGAGAGGCGGTTGTATGCACTTTGGAAGAACCTGTTGCTCCGCCGCAGCCATCTCGTCCTGTTCGTCCGCCAAGCAAAATAATAATATCGCCAGGATCTGAATTTTCACGAATAACTCCTGCTCTTGGCGCCGCTGCCATCACAGCACCAATCTCCATTCGCTTTGCCACATAATTTGGATGATATATTTCCTTTACCAATCCTGTGGCAAGTCCTATCTGATTTCCATAAGAGGAATAACCACTTGCTGCACCGCGCACCAGCTTTTTCTGAGACAGCTTACCCCGCATTGTATTTCCAATCGGCACAGTTGGGTCAGCAGCACCCGTAATGCGCATTGCTTGATAAACATATGTACGCCCTGAAAGTGGGTCGCGAATCGCACCGCCAAGACAAGTAGCCGCACCACCAAATGGCTCAATTTCTGTTGGATGATTGTGTGTCTCATTCTTGAAATTTACTAGCCATTCCTCTGTGACAACACCCTTTCCATCTTCCTTGTCAATTTCCACAGGAACGACAATCGAACAAGCATTAATCTCATCCGACTTCTCCATATCCTCCAACTTACCATCTTTTTTGAGTTTTCGCATTGCCATAAGTGCTAAGTCCATCAAGCAGACATACTTGTCTTTTCTACCTGCGAAAATTTCCTCTCGCACAGCAAGATAATTTTCATAAGTTGTTTTAATTGGATCGGTGTAATATCCTTCCTCAAATGTAATCTCCTTTAATTCTGTGGAGAATGTTGTGTGACGACAATGGTCAGACCAATAAGTATCCAGCACTCTAATTTCTGTGACTGTTGGATCTCTGTGCTCCTCATTTGTAAAATAATTTTGAATGTGCAGAAAATCTTTAAACGTCATAGCAAGTCCAAGGGAACTATAAAGTTCCATTAACGTTTCCTCATCCATCTCTATAAATCCGTCAAAATTTCCAACATCGGCTGGTTCCGCAAAAGATTGTACCAACGTCTCTGGTTTTTCTAGTCCAGTCTCGCGAGAATCTACAGGATTGATACAATAATTTTTTACTTTATCAAATTCACTATCTGAAATTGTTCCAATCAAAAGATAAGTGATAGCAGTCTTGATAATAGGTTGTTCGTCCTCTTTTAGAAACTGTACACACTGCACTGCTGAGTCCGCTCGCTGGTCAAACTGTCCTGGCAAATACTCTACAGAAAAACAACGTGCATTTTCTGGAAGTTCAATGCTTTCCATATATAAATCATCCACAGGAGGCTCCGAAAACACACACTTGCATGCCTTATCAAAAACAGCATCTGTAAGATTTTCCACATCATAGCGAATAAAAATCCTAACCTTCTTGAGTCCAGTAATGCCCAGATAGCTTTTTAATTCCTCCTCAAGTTCCCTGGCCTTAACGGCAAAAGATTCTTTTTTTTCCACGTAAATACGTTTTACATTTCCCATTTTCTGAGTCCTCCATTTGTTTCTTCAAGTTATAATAATCCTTTTTTATTATAATAGTTTGAATATATTTTTCAACACATTTTTATTGCCGATATCCTATTTATTACTATTCATTAACAGTTCAGCCTTCGGCTCTCCTGTTGCAGACATCAACTACTTTGTGAAGGCTTGATTCATCTCAACTCCAGCGTTATTTCATAAACTGTTACAATTATTTTGCATATTGGGAAACATTATCACTATCCACACGCTCAAAATCTACCCATACAAATTTTCCATCTTCCGTACTTCCTGCAATCTCTTTCATATTTCCTTTTTCTGCAAGTTGAATTGCTGTATCCACTGCCGCGTGTCCTTGTCCACTTCCAGATTGATAGACTGTAAATGCCATATCACCGCTGCGAATTGCCTCGCATCCGTCCGCTGTTGCATCCACGCCCAAAATTGGTAATGTGCTGCCATCAATATTATATTTGTTGCAAGCTTCTACAACACCCAGCGCCATTGCATCATTGTTACAGATAACACAATCTGCCACAACTCCTGTACTCAAGAATAATTCAAATAATTCTTTTGCCTGTTCTGCATCCCAGTTTGCACTATCCTCAAATACATACTGAATCTGTTTTCCGCTCTTTTCTAATGTCCTCTTAATCCCATTGGTACGTCCTTTTGTTGCAGAATGACTTGCTGGTCCTTTAATTAATACCACATTGATTTCCTGTTTTCCAGAAAATTTCTGTAATATATATTCCGCTTGAAATTCCCCTGCTACTTGTTCACTAGAGCCGACATAAACATACTTTCCAGATTGCAAATACTTTTCATCTGGACAGCTATTGACAAATACAATTGGGATATCTCCGGCACTCATTTTTAACTGAACTACAGTATCTACAGACACTGGGCTACAAATAATTACATCATACTGCGCTGCCGCCGACTTAAGCTGCTCCACTTGTTTTTCAATCGACCCTTGCGCATCTCCTACATCCATCTGTACCCCTTCTTGCGCCGCCCGCTCTGCAGCGCCGCCGACAAGCGTCTCCCGAAATGTATCCATCTCATTCAGGGCAAAAAAGATTCGCGTACCTCCTTTTTTTCCGCCTGCTGCCCGTCCACACCCTGACGTAGCAACGATTAGTATCACAGTGATAATATAGAGGGAAACACACTTTCTTAAGCAATTCTTATTCTTTTTCATAATTATGCCCCCTCTCCAATCTTAAACTGAACAACCTGATTATACAGTTCTTCTGCTGATGTTGTCAGTTCCTTGGCGCCCTCAGAAACGTTCTCACTGTTTCCAGTTATATTATCTACCTGATGCACCATTGATTCGGAAGTTGCTAAGATTTCCTCAGAACTAGCAGCCTGTTCTTGTGTTATCGCCGCTACATTGGTCGCCACATCATCAACCTTTTCGACTTTTTTAATCATCTCGCGCACAAGGGTACTCACTTGGTCAATATTGCGAAATATAGAATCAAATGTCTTGAGTGTATCCTCTACCAAACTACTACTATGATTAATATTTTCTACACTTTCTTTTGTCTGTTTTACAGTATCTCCAACAAGATTGTTAATTTGTCCAATTAACCCCTCAATATTATGAACAGCATCCGCACTGGTATTTGCAAGCTGACCGATTTCGGTTGCCACCACAGAAAATCCTCTGCCAGCCGCTCCCGCCCGAGCGGCTTCAATAGAAGCATTGAGCGAAAGCAGTGCTGTCTGATCTGCAATATTTCCTATAATCTCTGTAATATTGGTAATCTCCAAAGAAGCTTTTCCAACCTCATCAATCGACTGCTGTAGTTTCTGAACAGACATATTGATGGTATTCATTGCACTGCTAACACGCTGTAGATCCGACTGTCCACTTTGAGAAACAACTACCGTCTCCTGCATTTTCTTATCCACCTGCTCGCCATCTTCTTTTGTATCTGTAACTACCATGGCAAGCGTTGTTGCATGTTCCGCAATTTCACCAACAGACAGCGATAACTGCTCTACAGTAGAATTTAGTTCCCGCATTGATTGTCCTTGTCTCTTAGTAGCATCATACATTTCCCTAGAAATCGCATCACTATTTCCGGCCTGTGTATTTAGTTTATCAGAAACGCTATGTATAGAGGCAATCATCTGGCGCATTGTCTGTATAAAATGGTCTACATAACTGCTCATAGCACCAATCTCATCATTGCTTTTTGCTTTCACCTGCACTGTAAAATCCCCGTTGGTCATCGCTGTAATCACTTTGATTAACTCTTTGACAGGACGAATTACCATGTGGACAACACGTTCTACCAATACCGCTAATAAAACAATGGACAACAAACCAAACACCAACATCATATTGCGAACATTATCAATATTAGCATAGATAATTTTTGTTGGGATATAAGACACCAACACCCAATCTGTTCCTTGTATCTGTGAAAATGCGGTCATATTATCATCAATCTCAGCCATGTCAAAATCCCACTGTTCCACCTTTTGCCAAATATCTCGCATAAAAGCGTCCCGGGAATCCCCAAGCTTTGTAGAAATTAGGTCATTATCATGATGTGCAAGTATTGTTCCATCGGTACTGCTCACCAAAAATGCCTGTGCTTGTTCCATCTCAATATAACTATTTACAATAATACTGATACGCTCAAGCGTAAGATCCGCTGAAATTACCTTGAGAATACCCGATCCATCTTTCAATATTCCTGATGCGCTGATAACCTTTTTGCCTTCTGCATTGGTATATGCATTTGTCAAACTCATGTTCCAGCGAGTCAATCCTTCTTTGTACCACACAGACTGCGTTGGATCAGTTTCTATCTTCTCAGATGCAGATGCGGTCATAAGTTTTCCATCTGCACTTGCAATATAAAGTCCTTCTGGGTAATTGTCATGAAAGCCATAGTAACAATCAAGTATTGCCTGAAGCTGTGACTTATCAAAACCAGTCTGCTCAATTGCATGTTTCACCGCATTAAATGCTGACAAGTTCTCATCAAGCCATGCTTCTATTTGATTTGTCTGATTGTCAATAGAGGAGCCAAGCAAATTCTCGGAATAATCTTTTATAATATTTTTTGATATATAATATAGAAATCCCACTAACAGCACCATAATCACAATCACCACTGGCAAAATGATACCCAGCAGTTTCACTTTAATAGAAACAATTTTCTTTTGTCTTTTTTCTTTCATCCGCCGCCGCCTTTCTTAACGTTAAAACACCTCTCTATTCCTTTCCATTCCAGCAATACGTACAAAGCTTGCAGTGCTCAATCCCTGTCGCATCTAGCATATCATCCAATCGGTTAAAACGCAGTGAAGTAAAATTCAGTTCTTTTCTAATTTCTTCGACCATCTGTTCATATTTTTCAGATTCGGGGTCAGCATATTCTTGCAAAATTTCATCGGTGATATTGCCATTCTCCAACCGCTCAATCACTCGTCTGGTAATCAAATCTAACTCTGAGGAAGAACGAGAAAAATTCAAATACTTACATCCATACAACAAGGGTGGACAGGCTGGTCTAATATGCACCTCCTTTGCACCACTTTGATACAGAAACTCTGTTGTTTCCCTTAACTGTGTGCCTCTAACAATAGAATCATCAATCAAAAGCAAACTTTTATCTTTAATCAAATCATCAACTGCCAAAAGTTTCATCTTTGCGATTAGATTCCGCTTGCTTTGTATTGTTGGCATAAACGATCTTGGCCATGTAGGTGTATATTTAATAAATGGTCTGGAAAATGGAATACCTGATTCATTTGCATATCCTACTGCATGTGCAGTACCAGAATCTGGTACACCAGCTACAATATCTGGTGTCACATTGTCTCGTCGTGCCATTTTCTCGCCACAGCGATAACGCATTTGTTCTACATTCACTCCCTCATAAGAACTTGCTGGATATCCATAATATACCCACAAAAAAGTACAAATCTTCATTTCCTTCTGTGGATTTACCAATGTGACACAATTCTTCTCTGTCATCACAACCACTTCACCGGGTCCTAATTCTTTGTAGTCCGCATATCCAAGATTCTTGTATGCAAAGTTTTCAAAGGAAGCGCAAAAACCATCTTCTTTTCTGCCAATCACAACTGGTGTTCGTCCATATTTATCTCTGGCTGCATAAATTCCTGCTTTGTTCATCAAAAGGATTGACAGCGAACCATTGATAGATTCCAGTGCATAGTTAATCCCTTCAATTAAATTTTCCCTGCGGTTAATCAACGCCGCAACAAGTTCTGTAGCATTGACCTCACCGCCGCTCATCTCCTGAAAATGTGCATGTCCCACATCAAACAAACGTTGTATTAACTCGTCTGTATTATTAATCTTTCCCACTGTAGTCAACGCATAAGTTCCATGATGTGAGCGAATAATAAGCGGCTGTGGCTCATAGTCTGAGATACAGCCTATCCCATAATTTCCATGCATCTCGCTCACATCTTTATCAAATTTGGTGCGAAATGGGGCATTCTCAATATTATGAATTGCCCGGTTAAACCCTTCCTTTCCGTAAACTGCCATACCTCCTCGCCTCGTTCCCAGATGCGAGTGATAGTCAATTCCAAAAAATAGATCAAAAACACAATCCTGTTGTGATGTTACTCCAAAAAAGCCACCCATTATTGTTTCCTCTCTTTTCATATTATAAAAATTTAATATTCTTATATCTATATTAAGCCAAAATCCCAGTCCGATGTCAATGATATCTTCAGAATTTCATCAAAAAAGACAGAAATAAATATCAAACAAACATTCCTGTCTTTTGGTACACAAATACGCTTAGATACTGTCGCCAAAGCGAACAAAGACTTTGCAGTCACTTAGGAGAATAAAATATATTAAATTGCAGTCTATTCATTTTTTAAGGTTCTAGTAGCATTTAATACCGCAAGAATCATAACGCCAACATCCGCAAAAATTGCCCACCACATATTGACAAAACCAAGTGCCCCCAAACCAAGACATGCAAACTTGACAGCCAACGCAAATACAATATTCTGATGCACTATACGAAGTGTTTTTCTGGAAATATTCATCGCTGTGGCAATCTTAATTGGATCGTCATCCATAAGTACAATGTCCGCTGCTTCAATCGCTGCATCGGACCCCAATGCTCCCATAGCAATTCCAATATCTGCTCTGGAAAGTACAGGTGCATCGTTAATGCCATCGCCAACAAAAGCAAGTCGTTCTTTTGCTCCTTTTTTTGCTAGAATCCGCTCTACCTCCGCAACCTTATCTGCTGGCAGCAGTTCACTTTTTACCACATCCACACCAAGTTCCTGTGCAACCGCCTCCGCAACAGTTTTTGTATCTCCCGTCAACAGAATCACCTGCTTTACTCCAGCGGCTTTCAATCCTGCAATCGCCGCCTTTGCACTGGGTTTAATAATATCTGAAATCAAAAGGTACCCCGCATAATTCTCATCAACTGCAACATGTACTTCTGTTCCAATCTTTTGTGGTTTTATATATGAAATATTTAACAATTTCATATACTTTACATTTCCTACTGAAACTTTTCTGCCGTCAATCACTGCTGACACTCCATGCCCGCTGATTTCCTCCACATCAGAAACACTTGTAGTATCTATCTTTTTTCCTGCTTTTTTTTCATACGCTTCTTTTAGGCTTCTACTAATTGGGTGATTAGAATAACTCTCCGCATATGCCGCCAACTCCAAAAGTGCCTCCTCTGTCATCTTCTCTGCCGGCGCAATATGGGTCACTTCAAAAACCCCTTTTGTCAACGTTCCAGTCTTGTCACACACCACATATCTCGTCTCAGAAAGCGCCTCCAAATAGTTTGAACCCTTCACCAACACACCCTGCGCAGACGCTCCACCAATACCACCAAAGAAACTAAGTGGTATCGAAATAACAAGCGCACAAGGGCAACTAATAACCAATGTTGTAAGTGCTCGAATAATCCACTGGGACCAATTAGCAGGATTTCCCAGCAAAAGATTCCCTAAAGGGGGCAATACTGCAAGCGCAAGTGCGCCAATACATACTATTGGAGTGTAATGCTTTGCAAACCGTGTGATAAAATTCTCTGACTTTGACTTTTTCATACTAGAATTTTCAACCAAATCTAGTATTTTTGACACTGTAGACTCTCCAAATTCTCGCGTCGTTTCAATGCGAAGCACCCCAGATAAGTTCACACAACCACTAATAACCGCGTCTCCTTCCTGAGCTTCTCTAGGCAAGCTCTCACCGGTCAATGCACTTGTATTGAGTGTTGAATTACCACTCACAACAACACCGTCAATTGGAATTTTTTCTCCTGGTTGTACAACAATCACAGTCCCAATCTCTACATCATCAGGATCAACTTGTTCAAGCTGCCCATCCTGCTCAATATTGGCATAGTCTGGTCGAATATCCATAAGCGCTGCAATATTTCCGCGGCTTTTTCCTACCGCATAACTCTGAAACAGTTCGCCAATCTGATAAAAAAGCATCACGGCAGTTCCCTCAAGATATTCTCCCAAAACAATAGCCCCTACTGTGGCAATCGCCATCAAAAAATTTTCATCAAACACTTGACCGTTTATAATGCCCAAAACTGCTTTTCGGAGAATGTCATATCCAATAATAAAATAGGGAATCAAAAATAATACCAATCTCACATAAGGATTTTCCACTGATATCAAGCTAAGTGCTACCACAAGTACTGCGGAGACAATAATCCGAATCAATACCTTTTTTTGTTTCTTTGTCATTTTCCTCACTTCCTTTCCAAAGTTTTTCCGAAACAAATGGCTCTTGCATTTACTGCAGAGCCATCAACGTCCTTGAACCTTTACAAAAATATCTCACAGTCAGACTCCACTTTTTTGCAGTTCTTTAACACTTCTGTCATAACTGCTGTCACATCTGCATCGTCCTCAAACTCAACTTTCATCTTCTGCGGCATAAATGCGACCGTCGCATCTTTTACCCCTGTCGTCTTCTTTGCTGCCTCCTCCATTTTTGCTGCGCACGCTGCACAGTCCACCTCAATTTTGTACGTTTTTTTCATATTGATTTTCTCCTTTCTGATATTCGTTTCTTCTACTCTTCCAGCACATGCTCCATTCCAATACGGATAATCGCAGAGACATGCTCATCGGCGATAGAGTAAAAGATACTCTTTCCCTCACGTTTTGTCTTTACGAGCTTACTTTGTTTTAAAAGAGCTAGTTGGTGACTTACTCCCGACTGTGTCATATTTAGTCGCTCTGCAATGTCCCCCACACACAGCTCCTCATGATCCATCAGTAACGAAAGAATTGTAAGGCGCGTATAATCTCCAAATATCTTAAACACTGCTGCCAAGTCTTCCATTATCTCTGTTGTGACTTTTGTATCCATCACACTGTCACCTCCCTTTTCCGTATGTAATTTGTTAGGGTTTTTATTTCTTATATGAACATTTAATCATATATTCATTTATTTGTCAAGAAAAATTTTTGCATAAAAACGTAACAGTTCCTTTTTATCGAACTGTTACGCATCCAATTAAATAAAATTCTTTCTTTTTGATAACAATCAGGAAATCAGGGCTAACATTTCCTCCACATTCTTCTTTCCAAATACAATCGTCTTATCATTTATCACAATACAAGGAACACTCATAACATGATACTTTTCCTTTAATTTCGGATAATGTGACAAGTCAAACATCTCTGCTGTAACTTGTTCTGATATGGCTGCAATTCGTTGTGCTGCCATCACAGATTCAGGACACATCGTACATATAAGTGAGACTAGAATCTTGATATTTGTCTTTTCTGAAAGCGCTGCAATTTGCTCTTGTGTTTGGCAGTCCAATTCCTGTCCAGGCCCCGCTACATTGTACAATGCAATAATAAAAGAATTGAATTCGTGCCCTCCCGGCACCCCATGAAAATAAATTCCACTGCTTTTTCCTGTGCTGTCAAGCACTTCCATCGCCGGCAGATATTCAGGCTTTACAACGTCCTCTGACACCTGTTCTGTCCATACAACTTTATCAGTAATACTGACAAGCTCATTTAAAAATCCTTTTATCTCACTGGAAAAAGCACTTTCATCGAGCCATGCACGCACTGTAACGCGCGAAGAAAACTTTGCAAAAATCCCAGTAAGTTGCTGTCGTATTTCGCTGCTAATAAATCCTTCGCCCTTTGTAAAATACGTCTGTTCATCTTGTTTCTCTAAGGTTTTACTCTGCTTTGGTGTCTGATATAAATCTGGAATATCAAGCTTTGTATGAAGCTCCGACACAACACGCTCCAACGAAGTCGCAGCAACCGCACCATCAGAAACTGCTGTCACAACCTGTCTAAGATTTTTAACACACACATCACCCGCTGCAAACACCCCTGCAATGTTGGTTTGCCTGTTTATATCTGTAATTAAATACCCCTGTTCATTTCGTTCCACACAGTCTGTAATCCATTTGGTGTTTGGCACATATCCAGCAAAAACGAAAATTCCAAATGTCTCTCCTTGTGGTGCGTCATATCTCCATTGTGTACCATCTACATTATTTAAAAATATTGCATAGGACAGTGCATGTTCTCCCCCTACTTCCTTTAGTTCTGTATGAAATATTGTTTCTATATTGGGAAAATCTTTTAATTGATCGGATACCATCTTTGCGCAGGTATAGTCAGGTTCACGCACTATCAATGTGACTTTTTTAGCGTATTTTGTAAGAAATATACCTTCCTCTACTGCCGCAAAGCCGCCGCCTATAACAAATACGTCCTTTCCAGTAAAAAACTCTCCGTCACAGGTTGCGCAGTACGCCACACCTCTCCCCTGAAATTCCTTCTCACCCTGAAATCCAAGTTTTCTAGGATTTGCACCAGGCGCAAGAATAACCCCTAACGCCTCATAATCTCCCTTTGTGGTGTGAAGACACTTGACATCTTGTTCAAGCTCCATGTCTAACACTTCTGCCACCACAAAAGTTGCTCCAAATCGCTCTGCTTGCACGCGCATATGCTCTGTTAATTCTTTTCCACCTGCCATCTCCACACCAGGGTAATTGACAATCTCTGAAGTGATAGTAATCTGTCCGCCTATTCCGTTTTTTTCAAGTACAAGCACCCTATATTTGGCTCTTGCTGCATAGATTGCAGCTGACAAACCTGCTGGCCCAGCTCCAACTATAATAACATCATACAATCTGTCGTGTACTTCCATTGGCTCACCTACAATAGCCCTACCAAGTCAAGACTTGGCTTCAAAGTTTCTCCACCCGGTTGCCATTTTGCCGGACATACTTGGTCGCCATGTTCTGCTACAAACTGTGATGCCTGTACCCGTCGAAACAGTTCCTCTGCATTTCGTCCAACATTTCCTGCAATCACCTCATACGCCACAATTTTACCTTGTGGATTGACAATAAAGCTTCCGCGCTCTGCAAGTCCATCCTCCTCAATCAAAACTTCAAAACCTCTTGCAAGAACAGCTGTTGGATCAGCAAGCATTGGATATTGTATCTTCTGGATTGTCTTGGATACATCATGCCATGCTTTATGAACAAAGTGTGTATCACAAGACACACTGTAGATCTCACAACCAATCTTTTTAAATTCCTCATATTTATTGGCTAGATCTTCAAGCTCTGTAGGACATACAAATGTAAAGTCTGCCGGATAGAAAAAGAACACACTCCATTTACCAAGAACGTCTTTCTTCGTCACCTCCTTAAACTCATTATTTACAAATGATTGCACTTTAAAATCCACAATTTCACGATTAATCAATGACATAACAAAATCCTCCTTCTCTAAAATCAAATAGGAAAGACCTTTCCCGCGCGTATAAAAACGCAAAAATCCTGTATAGATACAAAATATAGTGTAACCCGTTTTACTTATTTCTATACTCTAGCAAATAAACTCGCGGTATTGTGGTGCGTACACGCACCATGTTCTTTGTCTATTTTCTTCATTAAAATACAAATAGACTCTCAAAGTCTTTTTGCACCTAATATTGCGAGAAGTTTTTTTATAAGATGTGTACCAATTTAATTAACATACATAGGACATACGTTAATTAATTTATGTGCATATTATCGCAAAAGCAGGTGCAAAAGAGATTCCAAGAGACTATACAAATGAGGAGGAAAGGAAAATGATAAAATATGACCCGTTATGGAAAACGCTCAAGAAAAAAAGTATCAGCCAATATAAACTAATTAAGGAATACAATGTTGACAAAGCACAACTTCAACGGCTACGCAAAAATTTGATTGTCAAAACACTTATTATTAATCGATTATGCAGTATTCTTGATTGTCGTGTTGAAGATATTATGGAATATGTGCCTGATCAAGAGGATTGCTAAATTTTTTCACGTACACAACGCTCTTGTAAAGCTGCTTGATACACCTTTTTAAAAGCCGTCGGAAGTGCGATATCCTGTTCTAGTTGTTCGTCTGTAACCCACACAAAATTCTGATCCGTTCCAGTCGTACTACAAGAAATTATCCAGTAAGTCATATGCCACTCTATATGGGTAAAAATATGCTTTAATTGCTTCTTTTTATTAGAGGGTTCTTTTATTGTATCCACTATAACCCCTTTTTTGGCAAGCCATTGATAAACCTGCTGCCTTGTCAGTGTTCCTTCCTGATTTGGCAGCTCCCACATTCCAGACAAAACACCATCACCTTCCCGCTTGCGAAGGGCAATTTTGTCTTGAAAGGAAAGTATCAAAACTGTTTTTTGCTCCATCTTACGAGCGGATTTCTTTTTCTTCACTGGATATAAAAGCTGTGTTCCATTGCTGTAAGCATCGCAAAATTTGCTTAATGGACACCTGTTACATTGAGGTGCTCCATTAGGTACACAAACAACCGCTCCAAGTTCCATCAAACTTTGCGTAAAATCTCCTCTTTGACTTTGAGGATAACTGTCCTCCAACACCTTTGTAATCTCATCTCGAAACTTTGCATCTGTAATATCACGATTGTCTCCTGTCAATCTAGTAATTACGCGCAACACATTTCCATCCACAGCCGCTCTCGCCTGCTCAAAGGCAATTGATGCAATTGCTCCTGCTGTGTATACGCCAATTCCAGGCAGAGCAAGAATTTGATCAAACTGGCTTGGAAATTGTCCTTGAAAATGCGTACAGATTACCTGCGCTGCCTTTTTTAGATTTCGTGCACGTGTATAGTATCCCAACCCTTCCCACAGTTTAAAGAGTTCTTCATCCTCACACACTGCGAGCGATTCCACAGTAGGAAAACGCTTCATAAAGCGCTCATAATATGAAATTACAGCCTCAACTCTTGTCTGTTGTAACATTATCTCTGATATCCATATTCTGTATGGGTCCTTGTTTTCCCTCCAGGGAAGCTTTCTACTGTTGTTATGATACCAGTCCAACAGTGGAATAACAATATTTTTCAATTGACTTGTTTTCATGACAATCTCTCCCTACTTCCTTTATAATTCCTTATTTGTCCCGTTTTTACAACCCTATTTTTCTTCTTTATCCCTTAAAATCATTAATATTAGGTTGTAAAAGTGAAACTTAACATCATGGAAAGAAGGTTTTCGTTATGCCAAAGCCCAAAACCAGCTCCGGCGAAAAAAATCTAATCAGCAAACGCCTTATTGCGCTAAGAAAAAAGCATTACCTCTCACAGCGAGACTTATCCAACAAACTTCAACTTGCTGGATATGATATGGATAAAAATGTAATTACCCGCATAGAGACAAATAAACGCTATGTAACGGATATTGAAATTCGTGCGTTAGCGCATATATTTGGCGTTTCCTGTGATTATTTGATCGAAGGTGACTCAGAAAGCGAGTAGGGAAGATTTATCTTCTCCCTACTCGTGCACGACCTGTGCGTCGCTTTAGCGACTTATTTCCTCTACACGGGTCTGCGCATAAAAACTCGTCCCTGAATATTATTTTTCCAGGGACGAGAACAACAGTTTTCGCTATAAGTATTTTTTCAATATCTGCGTCAGCCTGTTCACATCAATTGGCTTTGCCACATGCTCATTCATACCACAGTCAAGACATCTCTGAATATCATCAGAAAAGGCATCTGCTGTCATCGCAATAATCGGCAACTTTGCATCGGGACGCGCCAAGGCACGAATCCCTTTCGCCGCATCATATCCATTCATAATCGGCATACGAATATCCATCAACACAACATCATAATACCCTTGTGCAGACTGTTCAAACTTTTCTATGCACATTTTTCCATTCTCTGCTCGATCTAATTCAAAGCCTACCTCAGACAAAAGGTCTTCTGCTATTTCCCAGTTCAAATCATTATCTTCCGCAAGCAAAATTCGTTTCCCAAAGAAACTATTGTGAATCTTTGATTCCTCTTTTTCCTCCTTTGCAGACTCATCCAACATATAACGTCTCAGTCCAAGGAATAGATTTGATTTGAATAGTGGCTTTGAGATAAATCCTTGAATACCTGCCTCTGTCGCTTCATCCTCGATCTCACTCCAATCATATGCAGAAATAATTAGAATTGGTACATTTTCACCCAAATGCTTTCGCATCTCACGCGCTGTATGCAAGCCATCCATACCAGGCATTTTCCAATCCAAAAGTACAATCTCAAAAGAATTTTGTTCATTATGACATTTTTTGGCCACTTCAACAGCAGTTTTACCATCCGCAACCCACTGTGCATCAATTCCAATTTCTTTCAGCGATAAAGCAGCACTTTGACAAAGTTCCTCATTATTGTCTACTACCAACATCCTCCATGGTGGTAGTTTCATGTCCTCCACTTTGACATCTGCTTTTTCCAAATCTAGCGTAATGTGGAACTCCGTTCCCTTTCCAGGCGCGCTCTGCACCTCAATGCTTCCCTTCATTGTATCCACAATCGCTTTTGTAATCGCCATTCCAAGCCCCGTTCCTTCAATTTTATCAACTTGGGCTTTCTCCTCTCTTGTAAATGTGTCAAAAATCTTTTTCTGAAATTCCTCTGTCATTCCAACGCCATTGTCCTTCACGCGAAAATGGCATCGCACATAATCCTCTCCTACGGGAGAAGGCTCCTGCCGTAAATAAACATTGATTCTTCCACCTTCCGGCGTAAATTTTAATGCGTTGGACAACAAATTAATCAAAATCTGATTGAGTCGTACACTGTCACAATGCACTTCTTCTGTTATAACTTTCTGGATAAAAATGTCAAAATGCTGTTGTCGTTCTTTTACTTGCGGCTGTACAATATTTACAATACTGTCCATTGTCTCCCGCAATGATATTTGATTCATGTTTAATGTTAGTTTCCCACTTTCAATCTTTGACATATCCAGAACATCATTGATTAATCCAAGAAGATGCCTGCTAGAAAGAGTAATCTTCGCAAGACAGTCCTTGACACGCTCTGGATTGTCAATATTTGCCATTGCAATCGCAGTCATTCCTACAATTCCATTCATTGGTGTGCGAATGTCATGACTCATGCTAGAAAGAAATTCGCTCTTTGCCTTGTTTGCCTTAACTGCATCTTTCCTTGCATTCTCTAGCTCCAAAAGCTGCTGTTTCGATACTCTATAATACAATAAAAAAATAATCACAATGCCGCCTATAATCACAAAACACATTAACAATGTTGCAGTTTGACGGTCAATACTTAAATCTTTTAAAATTCTATCTAGTATTCCGAAAGGCATCAAAGAGATCAAATACCATTCTGAATTTGGTAAATCTGTACACAACAAATATCTTTTATCTTGGTTAACACAAGCAATAGTAGCATAATCTGTATTCTGGTTAATTGCTTCCCGAAGTTCATTAATATATTCTTCTGGTTGTTTTCCTTTAAATTCGCAAAAAGTTTCATTAATATTTTCAAAAAGAGACTCATTGTTTGTCCGAATCACAAAAGTGCCGTCTCTGCGAATAATATAGGAATACATTAAGGAATTTTCCCCATCTAGCGCAAGCACATTTTCCAAATATTCCATTGGCATCGCCGCTACCATTGCTGTACTGATCTTACCCTCCTTCATGGGATAAGCAACATCAATCAGCAGGCACATCACCCGCTCACCTTCCACACTAAGGCCAGAAAACACTCTCAAACTACTATCTTGTAACACATTATGAAAAACTTCCTCGCTCTCATACTCTACTTCTTTGCCATAGATTACTTCGCAATCTCCGTCTTTTGTATAAAGTCCCAAATACAGAAAATCTCGTACTTGCGCACTAAGCACAAGCTGTTCAATCATCTCTGGACCATAAACCATAGTCTCTGGCGGGTGTCTCTCCACAATTCCTTCCATCTCTAATATTTGTGAGTCGATCACTGCATCAAATTTTTCTTGCATCTGTTTTGCAATAGCAGACATATAGATCATACCAATCTCATTGATTGCTCCATCACTCTTACCAGATACATACACAGACGTAATGGTAAACATTACAATGCATACAGAAATCAGAATCGAAAAACTTATTAATAAAAACTTTTTTGTATTTTTTATCATCATAATTCCTCTTTTATGTTCTAAAATATTTCCCTTTTTATTTGATTAATAGACCAATATTTTTTCCATTCCAATTTTCTGTGGCACAAAACCACAGTGCTCATAAAAACATTTGGCGCTCTCATTACATGCCCATACATTCAAAGTGACATTGTAACATCCTTGTTCTTTTGCATATTGCAATACATATTCATGTAACTTCTTACCTATATGCTGTCCCCTTCTGAGGCTATCCACACACAAGTCATCAATATACAAAGTTTTAATGTCTGTCAGAATATTGTCTTTTAGATGCTGTTGAAAGACACAAAATACATAGCCAAGTACCTTGTCTGCCTCGTCCACACCCACAAAGATTGGTCTTGTCTCGTCGCGAATCAATTCTCGAAGTTCTTTATCTGTATATTTTTTTGTGTCTCTCTGAAACAAATCAGGTCTGCCATTATGATGTATCATAAGAACCTGGCAAAGTAAATTATTAATCTCCTCCACATCTTTTTCTTGTGCACGTCTTATCTTCATTGTGTAAACCCCCTTGAAATATATCGTCTATACAATGCTTTCAATTTACTGAAATATTGTCGAACAATCAACAAACAAAATATTAAATTTTCATAAACACTTTTCATATTGTTATTTTCTTATTATAATAAGATTTGCTGTTTCAGTAAATACTCAAATTTTTAAAGAAAGGATTACATTATTATGAATAAAGATCTCACACAAGGAAACCCACAGACTGTTCTCTGGAAATTCTGTCTTCCCATGTTTGGTAGTATTATTTTTCAGCAACTCTATAACATTGCAGACAGTCTTGTCGCCGGCAAATTTATTGGAGAAAATGCACTGGCAGCAATTGGCAATAGCTATAATGTCACGCTTGTCTTTATCGCATTTGCCTTTGGCTGCAATATTGGTTGTTCTGTTATAGTATCACAATTTTTCGGCGCCAAAGATTACGCAAAAATGAAAACTGCTGTTTACACGACTCTTATTTCAAGCGCAATCCTCTGCATAGTACTAATGCTTCTTGGCTTTCTATTTTGTGATACATTGTTAGCACAGATGCGAACACAGCCTGAAATTCTGTCAGATTCTGCTCTTTATATGGATATTTACATACTCGGTCTCCCATTTCTTTTCTTTTATAATATTGCTACTGGAATTTTTTCTGCACTTGGAGATTCCAAAACACCATTCTATTTTCTCGCTTTTTCATCAATATCAAATATCATAGTTGATATTCTGTTTGTAAAATACTTTCATATGGGAGTTGGGGGTGTTGCATGGGCAACTTTTTTGTGCCAAGGCATTAGCTGTATTTTGTCACTTATTTTAATTCTCAAACGCTTATCTTACATTAAAATAGAGAAAAAAGTAGTGCTGTTTTCATCAGCACTACTTAAAAAACTCGCTGTAATTGCCATACCAAGTATTTTACAGCAATCTTTTATCTCTGTTGGGAATATCTTTATTCAAAGTGTTATCAACAGCTTTGGTATCAGTGTCACTGCTGGATATTCTGCTGCTGTGAAGCTAAACAATTTGGTAATCACTTCTTTCACTACACTTGGAAATGGTGTGTCGAACTTCACAGCACAAAATATTGGTGCTGGACTTCCCACAAGAGTAAAGAATGGTCTGCGTGCAGGACTGAAACTGGTCTGGTGCATTTGTATTCCCATTGTAATTCTATATATCTGTTTTGGAAAATATTTGCTTTTACTGTTTATGGATTCATCCTCCGCAGAAGCATTACTTACTGGAAAACAATTTCTATGGATTCTGTCCCCCTTCTATTTTGTCGTGTCCGCCAAACTCGTGGCAGATGGTGTACTTCGCGGTGCTGGTGCTATGAAACCTTTTATGGCTGCAACCTTTACTGATTTGATTCTCCGCGTCGTGCTCGCTTTCCTTTTCTCAAATTGGTTTGGCGCAATTGGTATTTGGTGTGCATGGCCAATTGGCTGGATTGTCGCAACTGTAATGTCTTTTTGTTTTTACAAACAAATGCACTATCAATGACAGCCTTTACACTTGCTGCAGTCGCCTCCGCACTGCAGCGATTTTCCACTTCTTTTGTTGTATATTATACTGCGCAACGCCAATCCGACAACCACCAATAAAATTACTCCTGTAATCAATGTTCCCATCATCCCATATCCTTTCTTCATCTTCTTTACTAAAGTGTTTTTGACAGCCGTTTTCTTCCAGAAAACGGCAATATTGCAGATTCTCTATATGGTCTGACAAGCAGATACAGAAATCCAAGCACAAGCAGAAACGCAATCGCAGTACCCACACCAAATACACCTGTTGTAATCAATGTGCCAATCTGATAAATACACAAAGAAACAATATAAGCAAGGCCACACTGATAACCAATTGCAAACCAGAACCACTTTGCATTGTTCATCTCTCTGCGAATGGCTCCCATTGCCGCAAAGCATGGTGCACACAACAGATTAAACACCAGGAAACCATATGCTGCTGCAGGTGTCATAACCACTGCAAGATTTCCCCATATCTCAGCGCCATCCTCCGCAACCTCAGCAAAGCCAAACAGCATTCCAAATGTAGCGACAACATTCTCTTTTGCGATCAGGCCAGTCACTGCTGCTACTGCCATCTTCCAACCCTCGCCGCCCTGTGTCCATCCAAGCGGTGCAAAAATCCATGCAATCCCATTCCCAATCTGTGCAAGGATACTTTCATTCAACGTTTCGACCATACCAAAGCCTTCCTCGGACCAGCCAAAGCTCATAAAAAACCATAGTACAATGGTAGATAACAGAATAATTGTTCCCGCTTTCCTTATAAAGGACCAACCGCGTTCCCACATACTTCTAAGTACATTTCCCACAGTTGGCATATGGTAAGAAGGAAGTTCCATAACAAACGGCGCTGGGTCTCCCACAAACATTCTTGTCTTTTTCAAAATAATTCCCGAACAGATAATCGCTGCAATCCCCACAAAGTAGGCACTCCATGAAACCCAGCCTGCATTGTCAAAAAATGCTCCCGCAATCAATGCAATAATTGGAAGTTTTGCTCCACATGGAACAAAAGTTGTAGTCATAATTGTCATCTTGCGGTCTCTGTCACTCTCAATTGTCCTTGATGCCATAATGCCTGGAACCCCACACCCTGAGCCAATCAACATTGGGATAAAGGACTTTCCAGAAAGACCGAATTTACGAAAAATTCTATCCATAATAAATGCTACGCGCGCCATATATCCACAGGCTTCCAAAAATGCAAGAAATAAAAACAATACTAGCATCTGTGGCACAAATCCAAGCACAGCGCCCACCCCTGCAACAATTCCATCTAATATAAGCGCCTGCATCCAATCTACACAGCCAATCGCCACAAGTCCGCTCTCAATCGCTGGAGGGATAATCTCGCCAAACAAAACATCGTTGGTCCAATCTGTCACAAATGTGCCGACTGTTGTGACAGATATATAGTACACAAGAAACATCACCGCTGCAAAAGCCGGAAGTGCAAGCCACCTGTTTGTGACAATCCTATCAATTTTATCTGATATCGTCAAGTCGTCCCGCCTCTTTTTTGTAACGCATTCAGCAATAATACTTGAAATATAGACATATCGCTCATTTGTAATAATACTTTCTATATCATCATCAAAAATTTCTTCTAACATCTGAATCTCACTGGTCACATCTGGCACATTGTCCAGAAACGCGGCAATTTTTTTATCTCTCTCAAGAAGTTTAATGGCAAAAAATCGTTGTTGTTCTTGTGGCATTTGAGTGTTAAGCTTTTTCTTTACAACATCAATTACTTCTTCTACGCGTCTATCAAATATGTCTTTTAATGCAATTGATTTTTCTTTTGCCACTGCAATTGTTTTCTCAATTGCCTTATTGATGCCATTCCCTTTTAAAGCAGAGATTTCCACAACGGGGCAGCCAAACGCTTTTGACAGCTTGTTTATATGTACTATATCTCCATTTCTCTCTAAAATATCTATCATATTCACTGCCATAACAACCGGAATACCAAGCTCTGTCAATTGTGTTGACAAATATAGATTTCGCTCAATATTCGTGCCATCCACAATATTTAAAATTGCATCTGGTCGTTCCTGAATTAGATAATTTCTGGCGACAACCTCCTCCAATGTGTATGGCGAAAGTGAGTAAATTCCAGGAAGATCCACGATAACGATCTCTCTATCTTCTTTCCATCTTCCCTCTTTTTTCTCAACGGTCACGCCTGGCCAATTGCCAACAAACTGATTGGAACCAGTCAACGCATTGAACAGTGTTGTCTTTCCACAGTTTGGATTCCCTGCAAGTGCAATTTTTACTGACATAATTACTCCTTTCCTTTTACAATATCCTCCCAAAATCTATTTTAGCAAGATATTTGTAATCACTATTTTGTGTTATAATTAAATAATTAATATTAGTTTATACTAACTATTGTGCAAAAAAAATTATTCTACAATAATCATTTCTGCATCTGCTTTTCTAAGTGACAATTCATATCCTCGAACTGTGACTTCAACAGGATCGCCCAACGGCGCCACCTTGCGCACAAAAATCTCTACCCCTTTTGTAATGCCCATGTCCATAATGCGCCTCTTAATAGGACCTTCACCACTCAGTCGGGATACTTTAACAGTCTGTCCACATTGTATTTCTTTTAATGTCTTCATTCAAACACACTCCTATATCAATCTTCTCAAAAGCTACACTACAATCTTGTTGGCCATATCCTTTCCAATAGCAACACGTGAATCTTTTACATTAACAATCATACTGCCATTACTATCTGATATGACTGTAATCATTCCTCCTTCTACAAAGCCCAACCCCTCTAAAAACTGTCGCGTCTCCTCTTTTCCACCAACTTTCTTAATTTTCAATATCTCTCCAATATTTGCCATGCTAAGCGGCATTGCGTTCATCTCCTTTTGTTATCATCACTTACTTTAGTTAGTATACACTAATATATATTAGTTGTCAATATTATCTGGAAAATTTTTCTTTTGTTTTATTTCTATTACAAAAAATTAATGTGAAATCAAAGATTTCACACATCCTGATTTGTACGCCCGCCAAAGCGCGCAGATAGGCGTTAGCGTGAAAAGTACTTCTAACCGCTTGCAGCAAAGGCTGCTTTGCGGAGAAGTACTAAATTTCACGCCGAAAAACGCCTAAGACAGGCGTTTTCCATTTGGATTTGAGATTCCGCGAAGTAGAATTATAAAATAGCGTACATACAAAAAACAGTTAGTACTTCTTAAATCAAGTAGGGAAAGCGCTTCCCCTACTTGTCACACCAGACACGAGCAGCCTTAACTGCATAATTCTCTTTGTGTCTGTGTATAAAAGAAATACTAACTGTGTTCTTTTAGTTTAAATCTAATTCTTTAATGACTGACGCGAGTGTGTCCGCAGACTGTTTTAACTTTTTCTGCTCATCCTCATTTAACGCAATTGACACTCTCGTTTGTACACCTTCCTCGCCCAATACTGCAGGCATACTAAGCACCATTCCCTCAATGCCATACTCACCATGTATCATACGCGATATTGGCAAAATAGAACGCTCATTACGCACAATTGATTCACAAATTCTTCTCACTGACATTGCAATTCCATAATAAGTCGCTCTTTTCTTAGCAATAATCTCATAGGCACAGTTTTTAACTTCTTCTGCTATGCGCTCCATAGACTCCTCATGTTGAAAATGTCCTCTCAACTCACAGAAATCATTCAATGGCACACCTGATACATTTGCACTGCTCCATGCCGCAATCTCACTGTCTCCATGCTCTCCAATAATAAAAGCATGAACGCTTTTGCTATCCACATCCAAATGCTCTCCTAACTTATACTTAAGTCTAGCTGTATCAAGCACTGTACCTGATCCAATCACTCTATCCTCTGGCATATTGCTGAGCTTACAAGTTACATAAGTAAGGATATCAACTGGATTTGATACTACTAAGACAATTCCCTGATAATTTCTGTTTGCAATCTCTGGTATAATGCTTTTAAAGATACCTACATTCTTGTGTACTAGATCAAGTCTTGTCTCGTCTGGCTTCTGGTTTGCACCTGCCGTAATAATTACAATCGCCGCATCTACAATATCGTCATAAGTACCAGCATAGATATCTACATGACCAATAAATGGAATGCCATGTGCGATGTCAAGTGCTTCGCCCTCCGCCTTGTCATGGTCTGCATCAATGAGTACCATCTCTGAAAACAACCCACTTTGCATCAGACAAAATGCTGTTGCTGAACCGACAAAGCCACAACCCACAATCGCTACCTTTCTATTGTCAATTGTTACCTCTTTCATTCAAAATCCTCCTTATTCTTAACGTTCTAAAAACTTTTACAAGTTCATTTTTACCAATTTATGCATTCCCATACATTTTAAACGCAAATTTATTTTATTAAGATTCCACTGCAAAACCATTAGAAGTCATATGTGCCACCTGACTGCCAAGCTCATCACTGACAACAATTTCATAATAACACGTTTTTCTTCCTTCTCTTATTTTTGAAGCTTCTGCGATCAGTTTATTTCCCTTTGCTCTGCCAAGGAAGCTAATTGATGCCGTGAGCGATACTCTAGGGTCTTTATTCCAATTAGAAGCCACCGCAAAGGCAAAATCTGCCAAAGTAAAGATTGCACCACCCATTACAGCACCTAAAGCATTGCGGTGTGTATCATTTAATTTCATAGAACATTTCGCGTATCCTTCATCCACCGCCTCGATCACTGCGCCATTTACTGTCGCAAAACGGTCCTGTGAAAATCGCTCTCGCACCTCATCAAGTGTCTCTTGCATTGCTCTCCTCCTAAATTTTTCTATTTTACAATCATACCTAATGTATCCATAATATAGGCAATCTCCTTGTCCACAGCATCCGCCGAAATGCCAATTGTACGAGAAGATATTTTTAACCCCTCAAATGTATATACAATATTGCGTGCCGCCTCCGCTATATTCTCACAGACCATCCACTCTTGCGCCACCCCTTCTGTTATCAGCGATTCCAAAGTTGCTACAGATGTCTCAAACTGTTTTCGCACAGGATTGTTTTTTCCATGTATTTTACTATCGAGCAAATATTCATACATTGCTGTCGAAAGATTATCTTTCTTTTTTAGAATCATCTTTTTCTGTGTGCTTAGATACAGCAATAGCATTTCTCCCGGAGAAACATTCTGTGCCTTTACATTTTGGAGCATTTCTTGCGCATCTGTATACTCCTGCGCAAGCACTGCCTCAAAGAGATCTTTTATGTTTGTAAAATGCAGATACAGACCTCCTCGACTAATGCCGCAGGCTTCCACAATTTCTTTCATTGTGACAGTTCTATATCCTTTCTGACAAAACACCTCTCTTGCCTTCTCCAAAATGTACTTTCTTTTCTGTATTGACTTCTCTCCCATGCCCGAACTCCTATCGCCTAATACTCCAGCGGCTGCCTGATCTCCATCAATTCTTTTAATTTCAACAAGAGTGCAAGATATACTCCATTTTGAACACCTTCTGCCCAAACCGCTCCTTTTATATCTCCGCGCAGAACATACTTTGATAAAATATCTCCCAAAACGGTAATCTCCTGCAACGAACAGGCATTGATAATCCGCAATTCATCCGCTGCAGTCTTAATCCGATATCTTGAATAAGTGTACACATAATTTCTATTCAGAAAATCCGTCTGCTTTACTTCCTTGACAAAGCGAAGCAACGTCGCGTCATAAACTGGAACTGCCATAGAACTTTTTTCAATCCCCTGTCCGTTGTAAATATCGGTTGCAACTGTCCCGCTTTTTTCCTGTAACCATGATAAATACTGCATTAGACGTGCTACATCATCCTTATAACATATAATAATCTCATCTCTTGAAAGTCTAAGATTGTCCTGCATAAGAGTTCCTCCCTTCTAGTGTGTCAATAATATTCTAACATAAAACGAAAAAAAGTACAGCCATTCTTGTTAAATTATCACGGTTTTTTAACGAAGGCTTCCAAACGACATCATTTATTATGAACTTGATGTCAGTCGGTTCGGAATCTGCACAT
>ERZ779637.466-NODE-466-length-26819-cov-7.059782_pt1 | contig 26819 bp, 24 predicted proteins | sample MGYA00514196_ERZ779637 | MGnify/ENA primary metagenome ERZ779637 (study PRJEB29562, sample SAMEA4376700) | mouse gut metagenome | isolation source: Cecum | study: EMG produced TPA metagenomics assembly of the A DSS colitis mouse model was used to assess the...
CCACCAGCCATCCAAAAGCTTCAAAGCGGCTTCTCCACTCTTTAATTTCCATGGTATGCTCTACCGGCCCCATCTTCTGCAGGCCGTTACAGTCCAGAATAACGGTAAGCCTGTTCAGATGATAACGCGCCGCCGACATAACCGCTTCCCAGATCGTACCTTCCTCACACTCCCCGTCTCCTACAATCACATAAGTTCCGGCCGTGGACCGGTCCATTTTCTGTGCCATTGCCATACCGACTCCCATGGACAAACCATGTCCCAGCGAGCCGGTGGTTGCTTCCACTCCGGGTATATCCCCGAATTTGGGTTCTCCTCCCAAAATGGAGCCGGGTTTTGAAAATTCACGTAAAACTTCTTTTGAAAAAAAACCTTTTCGCTGCAGCATAACATAAAGCGCCAGACTTCCGTGTCCCTTGCTTAAAATCAAACGGTCTCTTTCTTTCCATTCCGGCTCCTGCGCGTTGATACGCAGTACTCCTTCTTCATATAAAGCATACAGTATTTCTACCAGAGAATATGCCGATGCCAGATGCGCGGTTCCGCAGGAATAGGCCGTCAGAAAAATCTCTTTGCGGACTTGCGCCAGATTGTGTTCATGTTGATTCTGTTTCATAGCTCCCTCTGCTTTCTGCCTTTTTTATTCAAAAATGACTGGTTTCTACAAGTGCGTCAGTTTTGTCTCCAGTTCCGGATCATCCGGATGCAGACCGGAATCCCCGATTCCCTCCAATTCATCGATCGCTCTCATCTGCTCCGGATTCAAAGAAAAGTCAAAAAGTTCCAGATTCTCTCTCATACGCTCCCGGCGGACGGATCTGCACACAAGAGACAATCCCTTTTCCAGAACATATTTAAGGCAAACCTGTGCCGGTGACTTCCCGGTCTCTTCCGCAATTCTTTGAATCACTTCGTTTTGAAGCAGGGCTCCGTGTCCCGTCGGACTCCATGCCATAGGACAGATGCGGTTTTGTATGCAAAAAGCCGTCAATTCCTCCTGCTTTTTGCCGGGATGCATTTCAAACTGATTCAAAACCGGGCGGACCGATGCGTTTTCCAGAATACTGCGAAGATGTACCGGCAGAAAATTGCTTACTCCGATGTTTTTAACCAGCCCTTCCCGCAAAAGCTGTTCCATTCCCCTCCAGGTTTCCAGATTTTTTTCTTCCCAGTCCGTATATCGCGCCGGTGACGCAGGCCAATGAACCAGATATGCGTCCAGATATTCCAGCTTCATCAATTTCAGAGTGCGTTTACAGGCGGTAATCGTCTCGTCATACCCTCCGTACGCCATCCAGAGCTTATTGGTAATAAACAACTCATCCCGCAGAAGTCCGCATTTCTTAACCGCTTTTCCCGACGCGAAATCATTCCCATAGGCCGCAGCCGTGTCAATATGCCGGTATCCCGCCTCAACAGCCTGCAATACGGCCTCCGTCGTTGCAGGCCCGTTTTCTATTTTCCAGGTCCCGTAAGCCAGCGCCGGCATCTGATTCCCGTTATCCAGCGTAACCGCCTGTTTCTTTTCCATGAAACTCCTCCGTCCATATCATCCGCGCAGTTTTATTATAATTCTCTTAAATGCTTCCGAAAGTATTATCAGTATCCCCGACATCACCCACACAAATCCGAATCTGAGCGCCCACGCCTTTACCGAAGTCCCTGCGTATCTTCCGAAAAAATAATCAAATCCCATAATAAAGAAATAATGGAACAGATAAATCATATAAGAATGTTTTCCAAGCGTTCTCCAAATGCAATTATCAATCAGCGGACACGCATAAACGGCCTGGCTCAGAATAAAGAAAAGGAGAACGCCGCCATAAACCACCTGTATGGTTAAGCCTTTAAAGCTTACTCCCGCCGCAAGAATCAGAATACCGTACACCGATCCCGCCAGCAAGGCATAGGACAATAATTTTTTATTCCTGCATCTTTCCTGTATTTTTATATCATTTACCAGAAAATATAAAACAATTCCCATAGCCATTACGGGTAATTGCGCCAAAAATCCGAATGAACCTATATAAATATCCCATACCTGTTTATCCGGAATGATATGCAGATTACCGGCTGCCAAAATAAAAAAATAGCTTCCGATGGAACTAAACACCAGAAACGCCACCGACTTGCTCAAATTATTGATTATCTTATATAAAACAGGGATCAGAAGCAGCAGTATGGCATAATCCGCCAAATACCACTCCACACCGAGAATGCTGTTGATGTAATACGGCGACAGTCCGTGCAGAAACAGAATGTGCGCAGCCACATTTCCCACCGTAATTTTCTGAACCACTCCGTTCCAGTGGGTAGGTCCGCCAAGAAAAAACATCCCGGTTAACAAAGCAAGATAATAAACCGGAGCGATTCTTACCGCCCGGTTCTTCAGCCAATAAAAAGCGCTATGGCGCTTTTTTACAGTTTCGTCAAAAGACCGGTATGCCAGACAGGCGGCTATAATAAAAAAGATCTGCACGCCTTTATCACCCGTTAGACATATTTTTTCCAAAACAAACGGCAGTTCCATTCCGCCCATGGAATGAACCAGAACCACCCCGAGAATCGCTATTCCTTTAACCGCATCAATCCAACCGTAACGTTTCACGTATTTCCTCCATCCGGCCGTTCCACTCTTTGTACTCCTGTGTCCACCGTCTGTACGCGGAATCATTTCTTTTATCCGGCAACGTATAATTGCGGACAAGATATTCGCCTAAAAATTTTGTGTATTTATCAGCTCCCAGAAGATTCACATGATCTCTGTTGTAAAAATCCGCGGAAGGTTCCAATCCGATTTCCTCCGCATAATCGTTGGTATTCAGATAGTCCATTCCATATTCGGCAATTCTTTCTTCCATGTAATTGTACTTCTTCTGATCCTCTTCGGATATCTGATAGGCATGTACAATAAAAAGAACTTTCTGTTCCTTATTTTTGCAGTATTCCAGAAGCTCTGTCAACAGATCGTCCATTTCTTCGGAAAGGCGCTGTTTTTCCTTTATATGCGATACATCTTCAATATACAGCTCTTCAACGGACTCGCAGGCATGAAACCCCTTTGACCGCATCGGATGACGGTTCGTAATATACCCCCAGTTACGCGGTGTAATCAAAGATATCAGCAGACTATGGTATTTTGCAATGTCAAAATGATAAGCCGCCGTCTCTCCTTCCACACAATTTTCAATCATTGCGGCACGGTTCACGGAGTAATTCATATTGTCCGTAACATTCCTGATCGGGGCTTCTCTCTTATAGTTGACGCTGGAAGTTACCTCATCGTAAAGATCTCCATATTGGAAAGGCCGTAAATCCACCAGAAACACTTCCGGCGACTGTGTCTTTAATATTTCCTCCATACAATACCTGATTACCTGCGGCGGCATGGCATCCGTAGCGAAATTGTAGGAAGTAAAGCCATATTTGTCGTAAGCCGCCAGAGGTTCCCAATAGACATAGCACGCGCTTCCGCCGATATACACCATGTCCAGGGTATTTTTCTTTTCAGCATAAAATCCGCAGATATTTTCCCTGCTTGTGGTCACGGGACGGTATAAATAGGAAAGCAGTACAAACAACACAGAAAAGCAGAGCACAAACACGGCAATCCACACTATATTGACCCGTCTATTATATTTTTTTTCCATTCTTTGCCATCCATTCCGCTAAAATCCGCCATATATGAATTCCGAGGAACTGTACCCCGGTCCGTAGGCGCCGAAAATTATGATGCCGAATATAAACAGTACCGTCAAAACTCCCCGCAGCACAACAGGTTTTTCTGCCAGCCACTCCCGGACCGGTCTGTTTCTTTTTTCCATTCTGCCAAATATGATCATAATCAGAAACCCAAATAAAACCCCCAGCGCTGCCCAGCCCAGTTTTACGGTTCCCATAGACTCGTCAAGAGCATTTATTACCGGCAGGATTCGGCAGGCGCTTTCCAGAACCCGAATCGGATTTATGGCGCTGCCAAGCATACGCAGAGCGCCCGTTAAGCTGCCCGCCTTAAAAAACAGCGCGCCCACGGCATAAATCAACGTAGTTCTGGCACATTGGAAACAATACCACAAGCGGCTTTCTTCCCGGACTCTTAACTTTTTAAGAAGACTGTCTCCCCACGGCTTTAACACCTGTCCCAGTACGATTACCAGCCAAAACCAGATTCCTTCTCCGATAAAATTCCATCCGCCGCCGTGCCATAATCCCATGGCAAGCCACAAAACCAACATTGCCAGAAAAGTCGGCAGCTGTCTGGCAGCCTTTTTACCCAGACTTTTTTTTATTTTCTTAGTTAACCTGCCCCACGCGGCGCTGCGCAGAAGCGGATACATAATATAATCTTTCAACCAGGCTCCCAGCGTAATATGCCACCTCTGCCAGAACTCCTGAATACTCCTGGAAGTAAAGGGAATTTTGAAATTTTCCGCAAGCTCAACTCCAAAACATTCGGACACGCCCAGTACAATATCCATGCATCCGGCAAAGTCGGCATAAATCTGAATGACGTAAAGAAACGTACCGATCCATACAAAAATGCCCCCATAAGCCTGCGTATCCGCATAGATGGCGTCCACCGCTCCGATCAGCTGCTCGGAAATCACCAGCTTTTTAAAAAATCCGATTGCAATACGCCAGATACCGGAACGCACCTTCCCGTACTCAAAGGAATGTTTGCCGGAAAGCTCTCCGGAAAGACTTTTGTAACGATTAATGGGACCGGAAATCATCTGCGGAAAATAAAGATTAAACAGCGCCAGCCTGGCAATGTTTTTCTCGCTTTCCGCCATTCCCCAGTATACGTCCGTCAGATATCCCGCCATTTGAAGCGTATAAAAACTGATCCCCAGAGATGCTGCAAATTGAACCGTTATGATTTCTGTCTGCGGCACGAACAGCTTTGCGATCAGACATACATTTCCCAATACAAAATTAGAATATTTTAAAGCCGCCAGCATACCGATAATTATGATCAACGCCAGAATATAGACTGTTTTTATCTGACGTCCAAGCTTTGCGGCCAATTGTTTGTCCTCCGGCTGCATCCGGCGTCCGGCCGACAGCCTGTCTATACGGCGCGCCGCCCAGTAAACTGTCACAACGCTTAAAAGCACATACAAAAAGGTAAACGGCTGTGCGGAAAGAAAATAAAACGCCAGACTGGCCAGAAGCAGAACAAGCCACTGAAACCGGCCCGGCATCAGGTAATAGACCGCCAATACTATGAAAAAGAAACCTACAAAAGAAAATGATACCAATGCCATTTCAATATCCCCTGCACTGCTTTAATCCAAAACCTGAACGCGCATTTTACCTCTTAATACCTTTTCATTACGATCGTTTTTAATCACAATTTTAAGGTAAATCAGATGGAAGGCATCGTCCTTTTCCGTGATCTTTCCCTCTACCTGCAGCAAGTCTCCTACATATACCGGTTTGGGAAACTCCGCCTCAATCTTATGAATCAGGCTCCTTTTTCCCGGAAGATACATTCCCGCCGCCGCAGACATAAAGGAAGCGGTCAGCATACCGTATACTACTTTGTCTTTGTAGCCCATCTTTCTGGCATAAGCTGCGTCCCGGTGAAGAGGATTTACGTCTCCGCTGATTTCCTTAAACTGCTCCAGCATATCCGGGGTAACGGTAACGGAAAAAGTCTCCGTCATTCCCACGGAAAGCTGCTCATACGTGTATTCCTTCAATCCGGCCACCTAAACTTCTTTCTCGATAATGTCCAGCATTTCTCCCACATCTTTCATTCCGAGAACATCCTTCATGGCAAACTTGAAACCGAATTCACTTTCTATTTCGGAAATCAGCGTAATGTGTGTAAGAGAATCCCAATCCTCTATATCCTCTGCCGTAGTGGCCTCGGCAACCGTTATAGTCTCATCGTCAAACACATCCTGAAAAATTTCGTTTACCTTATCCAGTATTTCCTGTCTGCTCATCATGCTGCTCCTTTTTCTTTATAATTATCTTTTCATTATTTCCTGAAAGTCCGTATCAAATTCATGGCACGTTCCACTGTCACATCCGTGTTCAGATGCTCCCATTCCCCGAAACGTCCCAAACCTGTAATTCCGTGCCCCGTGGCCCATTTTAAAATCCTTTTTACCGCTTCCGGTTTGCCTGTTGTATTCAGGGGATACGCATATTCATTATGATAACTGAACCGCTCTTCTTTTTTTGTAAAACGCGCCGCATTGGTCTCTGTCCAATACCCCCTGGAACCCTCGCAGAAATTGCTTCTCCATAAAATTCTGTGATAGGAAAGCGTCTCGTCCGGGTAATAAGTCCAATGTGCATCGGTCCGGGTTTCTTCATTCCGGTATTCTATTACGACGGCACTGTGCTTAAGAGATGCAATATCCGCTTGTATTTCCGCAGACGCGCCTTTCAGTTCCCGTATGGAATCCCATGGAATCGTGCTGATAATCCGTTCCCCCCGGTAACGGCCGTTAACAGTCCTGCTTTCCGCGTCCAGCTCCGTAACTTTTTCTTCATAAACAATATGCTCTCTGATCCGCTCTGCCATTCTCAGCCACAGTTCCCCAAAGCCGTATTTTTTCGGATAGTAGAATTCCGCATGCCCGGGAAGCACACCGTGCGCTTTCTTTTCAAGGCAGCTGTAAAGAGTATCCCGCAAAGAAACATCCGGCAGTTTTTCCATCCAGTACGTTCCCAGTTCCTTTAAATCTATGGACCAGATTTTTCTGTTATAAGGAAACATGTAATCCTCTGCGATTTTCTTTCCCAGCTTCCACACAATCCATTCATCAAACTGTTCCGGTCTGGCTTCGCCCTTATTACATCCCGCATTAGCAATGGAAAGGATATGTTCTACCTGCTCCGGTATCTCCATCTGCCAGATATTCGCTTCGTAAGGATAGTCGATCTCGCCGCCGTCCACGGTCCGTATTGTGGAAATCCGATTATAATGGTTCCATTCTTCACCCGGCATAAACCGGAAAAGGTATTCCGTAACGTGGGGCCTTCTGACGTCCAGTATATGTCCGCCTCCGATATCCAGCGGAGCGCCGTCCACAATCTTGCTCCGGCAGAGTCCTCCTGCTTCCTTCTCCGCCTCCAGCACCAAAAAGGAATCAATACCCGCATCCAACAGACAGTTTGCGGCAGTCAGTCCTGCCGGCCCTGCCCCCAGTATCAGATAATCTACGTTTGTCATACTCTGCATTCCCTTTTGTCCCTTCCGATTTCCCAAATCAAGTATTTTAAAAGCTTTTTCCCGGTAGGAAATGCCTTAAAATGCGTATCTCCCGCAATTCTTGCCTTTTCCTTTGTCGGAAACTCCGTCCTTTTCATTCCCATTTTATAGGATCTGCATACCATCTCAATATCAACGGAAGGACTTCTGTCGGAAATCTGAAGCTTCAAAAAACTGCTTTTTTTCATTCCTCGGAATCCATGCAAAACATCCCTGACATAATAGCCTTCCCGGCGAAACAGTATAGACGCCGCCGTACCAAGCCCAAGCACAAACCATTTACGCGGTTTAAACAGCTTTCCGTCTTCTTCGTTCTCTGCCCCGCGCATCATCCGGCTTCCCACTACCAGGTCATATCCTTCTTCAAAATACCGGCGGAACCTGTATGTATCTTCCACAGGAATACTTCCCTTGGGATGATAAAAAACAAATGCATCACAACTGCATCTGTCCGCCCCGTCCTTGCACGCCTGGTTCAATCCCTTTGCAGTCTGCCGATAAACCGGAATTCCCTGCTCTTTAAGATATTCGGCGGTTCCGTCGGTACTGCCTCCGTCTATGCAGTATATTTCTTCAAACTTGGTCCTGTCAATTAACGGAACGTCATGCCTGCAGCCGTCCAGCTCATTCCATGTAATCAGGCACAGTGCAACTCTCATCGTATGTTTTCCTCTTTTCTCTTTCTGTAGATTTCTAAAACAAGCAGGTATCCCGTTATGTAAAAGGGCGCCATATTATAAAGCACATATCTTGGCTCGCAAAAGATCATAAACGCCGTCAGCATAATATTACCGGTAGACACAATCATCACGAATAAAGCGCTCCATCCCGCGTCTTTTGCTCTTCTTTCCTTCCCTTTAAAACAGCAGACCAAAGCGCACAGATAAACCAGATAGACGATGAGTACGGGAATCAAAAACATTATGCTGCCTTTCGCGGCCGTGCGCATATAACCCCTTAAGCACTCCTGGAAAAACTGTTCCGCCTTTTCCCCTAAATGGTTTAAAAACAATGGCAGTCCCAGCTTTCTGTTTATCCGATCCATCTCAATCTGGATCTGAACCTCATCCATATTCTGTGACCTGGTAAAATATTTATAAAAATAAGGACTGACAACTTCAAATTTGATCTTATCAAAATTCTGGGAATAGTGCTCTGACAAAGGCAGAAAAATACCGGTATCCATAAACCGGTAATTGGCCTTTTCCTGAAGGGACAATTCATACAGGTCACGAAACAGCTCTTTATCCTCTTTTGTTTCATAAAGATTCTCATCTTCTTCCACTGCATTATAAAGTCCTGACGTCATAAAAAAACTGCCGCTTCCCACCGTACCCTGAGGCATGCCATAAAGCACGTATGTATACAGCTTCTGTCCTCCCATGACAAGCGCCGCCCCGGCCAGACATCCAAGCAGCAGTCCCAGCCATCTTTTTACCGGAAAACATCCTGCCAGCATTTTAATAAACCAGAAAAAAACTACCGCCATAAAAGTAACCGCAAGCTGCGTCCTGATCAATGTCAGGATACTGCAGTACACAAGCAGTTCCGCCATTCTCTTATGGGAATATTCCCGGTTCAGCTGTAAAACCGTTTTGAAGAAAAGGAAATAAACCGGATATGTAATCCCTTCGGTCAGCAGTGTATTGGCATATACCGCACCAAGACCGGAGGCATATTTTAATAATAACAGAAAGAAGACCTGAATTGCCCAGACAATCATTGTGGAGCCTGCCTTCAAATCCCATAATTTAGCAATTGTACCGGTTAGAATCAACAGGGACGCTCCCCAGAGGAAAAGCTGGAAAACCACTACTGCCTGTGCAAATCCCGTCTCGCCAAATATTAGAAAAAAGAAATGCAGAAACAGGGAATATCCCGCTTCCCTGCCGATATCCATATTCAGATAACCCTGCGTATCTCCCCCCCATACGACACCGTCCGATATCCCTAAAAACACCATTAACGCAATGGTAATAACAGGAAGAATTATCTTGTGTATATTCACTCGAAGATTTATAGTTTTCATAGATTAAGCCTTATGTGAAATCCGTTTTCAAACAATACACAATCATCATAGCATAACTTCTTTCAAAATTAAAGGACAAATATGCCTTTCCAATTCAAATAATTTATTATAAAATGATTATATTAATGTATAGAAAGAAACGGAGCTTTTTTATTATGATATTCAGAAAGTTATTTTCTATTTTTTTTACAGATAAAAAGACGGTTTCCTTAAAAACCGCCGTTTTGGCTTTGTCTGTTTCCCTGATTCCGATAATCCTTCTGGGCTTTTTCTGTACGCCCGGAGCCGACGACTACGGCTGCGGAGCGTTTGTACATCTGGCCTGGAAAGAAACACATTCCCTTTTTGCCGTTATTGGAGCGATTTTCAGACAGGCCTCCCATTTTTATAATATGTGGCAGGGAACTTTTGGCTCTTCTGTCCTGATGAGCTTAAGCCCGGCTTTTTTTAATATTCATTTATCTTTTCTGGTTCCTGTATTGCTGCTGCTTTTGTGCATTGGTTCCACACTCCTTTTGATGACCGAAGTTTTGGGTCATTACCTGAAGTGTAAAAAGACGCCTGCCGCCACAGCGCTGCTGTTTTTATTAATGGCTTTGTTTCAGGTCCTTCAGTCACCCCGGGACGGGATTTACTGGTATAACGGAGCCATACATTATATAGGAATGCAGTCCCTGTTTTTCTTTTCATTATTTTTGACCGCAAAGCTCTTACAGGCCCAAAAAATGTACGTGAAAATTATTGTCATTCCGGTTCTGTCCGCCTTTTGTCTCTTAACAGGCGGCGCCAATCTGGTTACCGCACTGCAGGCCGTAATTGTATATACGGTGATTTTGCTATCCGGCGTCTTTTTTAAAAAGAAAGAAACCATGCGGCTGCTATTTCCGTCCGTCTTTCTATATACCGGATTTCTGCTCAACGTTGTGGCCCCTGGTAATCATATCCGGGAAAAAAGCTTTTCTTCCCTCAATCCCATAGCGGCCATTGTAAAATCCTTCCTGGCCGCCGGAAATTATTTGATTGAATGGATAAACCCATTGATTCTTCTGACTTTTATACTGATTCTTCCGCTGCTGTGGCACATGGTAAAAGAATCCTCTTACAGGTTCCGTTACCCTCTGCTTCCATTTTCAGGAAGCATTTGCCTGTACTCCGCCATGTTTACGCCTTCGCTGTATGCAACGGGATCTGTCGGCGCCGACCGGCAGCTTAATATGATACAATGGACCCTGTATCTTCTGCTCTTTTTAAACCTGACTTACCTGCTCGGATATATAGCAAAAAACAAATCCGAAAACGCTCCGGCCTTTCAGTTCATGTCCGGGGTAATCGAACCTTCCCGTGTGGCAATCTCCCTGTTTGGACTTGCCGGAATATGCTTTGTGCTTCTTTTTACCGCGGATAGAACTGCCTACACGTCAATTGCCGCCGCAAGGAGTCTTCTAAACAAAGAAGCCGCACGCTATCATAACGAATATATGCAGCGCCTTTCCATTCTGGAAGACGAGACTGTCAGTGATGCGGTTGTAACTCCTTTTTCGGTTTATCCCGATTTGCTGACCTCCGAAGAAGACTTTTCTTCTGACCCCATGGACTGGCTGAATATCACGGGAAGCCGTTACTTTGACAAAAAAACAATTATTATGAAAGAATAGCCCGCCAATCAAAAAGGGGGCAATTGAATCGCCTCCTTTAATTTCTTATGGTTTAATTGTTTCATTTGTTAACTCTATAAAATATAATGTATCATCTTCTCCGACAATTCTGAACCCCACGTTCCGGACTGCCTTTATAATTCTCACATTTGTTTTTAACACTTCGGCAACGATTTTATTCAGCTTTAAAACCTGAAACCCAAACAGGCAGATCGCTTTCGTAACCTCCGTTCCGATTCCCCTTTCCGGAGCCTTTGCTTTATCGACAAGAGTCCTGCCACATTCGGCGGTTCCGCGCGCCCAGTCAATATCATATAGCGCCATGGTTCCGATAAACTCCTCCGGTTTGTCTTTTTTTACCACTTTAAACATGATATCCGTCGGATTTTTTAAATAACCCTCATACCATTTCTTTTGTGCCGCACTGTCTATTTCGTTCTGTGTTATAAAAAACTGCTTCCGTGAATTACGAAGCGTTCTGAGTTGTTCAATATCGTTTTCCTCAAGCGGCTTTAATAGAATCCTTGCATGCTCAAACATATAATTATGTTCCATTTAATTCATTTTCCTTTCACATTTCCCCACATGCGGTAAAGCTTGTCGCGAATTCGGACATATAACACAAACGCCTTCCATTGTATAATGCGCTTGCCTGAAAGTCTCTTTTGTTTCTGGCTTCCGCTTTCGACAGCTGCGCCGACCGCTTCCATAAAAGAATAATAGTCCCGTCCTTTTTCCTCAATATCATAAAAGGGAAGACAAGCCCGATATTCCTCTATATGATCCCTCAAACAGTCCAGTTTTATCAAAAGCTCTTCCGCGTTTTCCGCAAGCACACCGCCACCCTTAATAACTTCCCGGTAACAGCCACTCTCACGTGCTGCTGCCACCAAGCCGCAGTTAAGCGCTTCCAAAAGAGAATTCGAACAGCTTTCACTTTTGCTGACTGCAACAAAAACATCATATTTAACCAGTTCATCCGACAGTTCCCGGCTGTTTAAAGGCGGGATCTGTATAATATTCTTAAATTTTATCGGGGAATTCCCTATAAACGTAAAATCATACCTGTTATAATCCAAATGTTCATCCAGATATTGTAAAACATCAAAGCCTTTATTCCAGTTATCTGACCAGCTGGTTGAAACCAGCCTGCATTTCTCCGATGTTTTTACACGCTTTTCTCTTTTACCTCGGGAAAAGATTACAGGATCAGGAGCATTGTGGATAACCGCTGTTTTTCCTGTTTCTTTATACCCTTCTTCCTTACAGCTTTCCATAGTCCACCGGGACTGAAACACCGTACCGTCGCAAAGAATTTTATCCAGAAAAAAAGACTGCCTGTCCAGAATTTTGGAATTCCTGCGATGCTTTGCCACCGGCCCGTCCATACGATGTATAAATATCTTTTCCGGGCGATTCTTTTTCAATTCCATCAACGCCGGACGGATATTGGTGTGATTAATCAAAATAAAATCCGCTTCCTCGGGCGTCTCGCTGTAATGACCCTCGCGGACCAGGTAATCCCTGAGGCATTTTAAAAACTGATTGGCTCCCCCGTAAGGTCCCTCCCGAAACTGATATTCAATATATACCTTTCCTGCCTTCATGTCATTTCTCCCTGCTTTTTAACTGCCTTATCGGCTGCCTGTTATTTCGACAAAAAGTTTTCTGTATTCTTCTCCGATCTTTTGCAGGGAAAAATTGTCTTTCACGTATTCTCTGCCCTGTTTTCCGATTTTTCTGCGCTCCTCCACATCCGTAATCAGCTTGGTCAGAGCCTCTGTCCACTCCTCGTCATTACGGCATAAAATAACCGGAGTGCCGACATAAGAAGGCACGGGATTGGCCACTGCCGGCAGACCTACCGCCAGCGGAAACGCCACTTTTGTAAAGCTGTGCGCCGACTGTCCGATCCCATTCATGGGCCTTGGCGCGATCATAATGTCGCCCTGTAAAAGCTGGCTCGGAATCTCAGACTGTTTATATTCCAGGTACTCATATTCAAAATCCGCAAGCTTCGGATCTTTTTCACAGATATAAAGAAGCCTGCAATGATATTTCTTCTGCAGCTTCAGAAGAACTTCCCGGATACAGAGCGTATCCTTCGCTTTACCGGAATATCCGCAGTATACAAGCGTGACTCTCTCTTTTGGCTCATGTTTTTTCTCTGCTCTGAAAAAATTATCGTGTACGCTTTCCGGTATCATAAGGACTTTGGGATGGTACTTGGAAAATGCCTCAGCCTGTTGGGGCGACGCCGTTCCAACTATCTGCGCCTGCTCCACAATTTTTAATATGTTGGTTCTTTCCCAGTCGTCTCTGCGGGATTCATCCTCCAAAAATTCACAGTACGCCTCATAATATATAGGCACGCCTTTATCATGAAGCTTCCCGGCCGTCCGCACAGCCCGATCCGAACAGGTCTTAGTAAAAATAACCGCTTTATAATTCTTAAAAGGCTTATACAGCTCCGCATGTATACCACATTCCTCAAAATATTCTATAATATCGTAACACCGCATACGGATGCTTGCCATAGCTTTGTTATAAGGCTGGATATCGTCAATATAAAAACCCACTTCACACTTTTGAAACAGTTTAAAGAAATCATGCCATAAAAACTTATCCGGTATTTTCATGAGAATTCCCTTCTATTTTGTATGCTGCTTCGTAACAAAACCGATTACGGCCCTTACAATTGTCTGTACGTCTTCATAGGTCACTTTCATATGCATGGGAAGCGAAATCACATGATCGCTCACATATCTTGCCTTAGGGCAGGTTCCGTCCGCATACTGATACATTCTGTATTCCGTGTTATCTACATAATGAACTCCCGGGTAGATCTCCTGCTGATTCAGCGCCAGCATCATCTCGTCACGGTTATCAACAATAATCTGAAAAAGATGTCTGCTGGATTCACAAGCCTGATCCATCTCCACCAGTTTTATTTTATCCAGGTAAGGAGCAAAACCCTGGGTGTACCATTCCGCCAGCTGTCTCCTGTACGCGTTATCCCTGTCCAGATATTTCAACTGTACCAGACCGATGGACGCAATAATGGAATTGCCGTGGTATTTATTCCCCACATATTCCACATCGTAACGCCACTTATAGGTTCCTGAAGAATTCGTACGGGCATAGGTGTCCTTATTGATGCCAAGCCATGTCTTTTCACGCACAATCCTGTCATATTCCGCATTTTTGAAACAAATCATTCCGCTGTCCGCCGTAGGCAGGTTTTTTACGGCCTGAAAAGAATATACAATTACATCCGCCTCTTTTCCGGGCATCTCGCCGTTTTTATAGCGTGTCCCGGCCATATGGGCCGCATCCAGAACCAGCTTAAGGCCATACTTTTTACAAAGCGCGGCGACCTCCCTGTAATGACCCGTATTTCCTCCAAGGCCCACAAAAAGAACGGCTTTCGTTTTATCCGTAATTCTGCTCTCAACACTTTGGGGATCCAGGCACAGCGTATCGTCTATATCCGCAAAAACCGCCTTTAATCCCGCAAGAAGAATGGCATGATTGGATGAGATAAATGTAAGAGGCGTCGTAATGACTTCCGCGTCCTGATCCCATCCGTTTTCTTCCTTCAAAATATCAAATGCCAGATTCAGTCCGGCCGTAGCGGAATTCAGATAGTGGGCATGCTCCCATCCGGTATATTTCTTCCACTCTTCTTCAAATTGAACGGTCTTATAGCCAAGCCCAGTCCATCCTTTTTCCAGACATTCCCGAATCTGCTCCAGGCACTCTTCTACCTCGAAAGCGGGAGTAAACAATTGTATTGCCATACCTTATCTTCCTTTCTCATAAATCTAGAGCCATACTCCATTTTGCAACAAATAAATTCTCATTCCAAGAATCTGACCAGGGTGATATCCCATACGCTTTGCTCTCTGTAACCAGAAGTTCCCGCGCATTTTTAAAATCTTCCATTCTTTATTGGGAAGCCTTTTTTTTAAAAACTTGTACTTTTCAACCCAAACTCCAAGGCGAATCCGGAAATATTCGTCTCCGCCGACGGTTGTCAAAGTTCCCTTGCTCTTTGTCACACAATATATATTTTGTTCACTGGCTGCTATTGTATTTGCCGCATATGCACACTTAATGGAAAACATTACATCATTTGCCACTTTTGTCTCATCAAAGCAAATCTGATTTTCTTTGACCATAAAATTTCGAATCAACTTTGACCACGGGCTCTCAAAACCATATCGCAACCGCGCTTCCGTTTCCCCGTCAGGCGACTGCAAATAATTTTGCACCAGATTTCTAGTAAGCCGGTCTCTCCCGGCCTTTTCCCCTGTCTCCAGGTAAATACTGCTTGGAATAAAATAGATAATATCCGCTTCCCTCTGCAAATAGCCTTCCAGCTTTTCCCACAGATTTTCTGTAAAAAAATCGTCCGCATCCGCAAATAAAAGCCATTCTCCGCCGGCGTGCTGCAATCCGATATTCCTACATACACCGGCGCCCTTTTTTCCGGTATTATTTATAAAAAAGGCTGCCTTCCTATTATTTTTTTCTTTACATTCCGCTGTAATCTGTTTCCCGCTTTCACTGTTATCATCTACCACAATAACCTCCAATTCCTCCCTTTCAGGAATAGAATCAAGAAGTTTGTCAAGCAGTTTCGGGGAATTGTAGTGGGGAATGATAATCGTCAATACCTTTTTCATCCATCCTGTTCCTTTTTAGTGTTTCATGTAATAAAACATAATAACCAACGCAAAGCGGTGGTAGATACAGCGAAGCAACATATTTCTTTTACTGTGAAAACCCGGCTGTATCATTTGCTTCAGAATACTTTTGGTAAGCGCATCCCGGCAAATCATTCGGATATTTTTATATGCAGTAAAAAAACCGTTTGTCTTCCGGTAACGCACTTCCGCTTTTACGCACTTACAGGTATAAAGTACATACCGAAAGCGTATTCTTTCCATTGCATCCTCCCGCTCCACGCAGACAGGAACATATTCCTGTAATTTCTCATAAATCAACTTATAAACGGCAAAGCGGTCCTTCGCATATTTTCGCGACTTGGAGTCTCTCATAACATTGTTGTAATAAAGCATATCAGGGATCACTATAATTTGCTGTGCATAACGGCAAAGTTCCAGGTTAAAAAACAAATCCTCGCTATACTTAATCTGTCTGTCAGGAAAAGTAATGTGATTCTTTTTTAAAAAATCCCGGTTGTACAGAGCACAGCATGCGGACCCTGTTACAAAATGTCTGTCATACTCATTGGACGGAAGGTTTCCAAGGAAAAATTTAATGAAGTCTTTTCGTATTTCCTCCCCCTCATAGAGCTGCTGTCCGTCAAGATGAACACCATGCTCCAAAACTTTACCATCACTGACAATATTTCTTCCGAAATAACAGACCTCCGCCTGCCCCATTTTCTGCGTTACAATCTCATAAAGTCCGGTATCAATGTAATCATCTGCATCCACAAAAGAAATAAAACGGCCCCTTGCAAGCTCAAGGCCTTTATTTCTGGTACAGCCGGCTCCTTCATTCTGCTTATGAACCACGTGGATTCGGCTGTCCTTCTCTGCCCATTCGTCGCAAAGTCCTGCGGAACCGTCTACCGAACCGTCATTAATCAAAAGAATTTCAATATCCTTCATCGTTTGATTTACAATCGATTCCAAACAGCTGTTTAAGTACTTTTCCTTATTATAAACAGGGACAATTACACTGACAATCGGTTCCATTATTTTCCCTTTCTTATCTTCATAGCCATGCAGTATAAACTCGGACTACACAAAAACAACCGCATCTTCCGCCGATAGTTCTTTGATGCGTAATCGTATTCATAAGAAGCGCGAATCGCTTTTTTATCCTCCAACATCATTCTTCGGATTCTGCCCAAAAATTCCTCCCGCCGCGGTACATCGGAGTGATATATTTTCCGGTAGTAGGAAAGCATTTCGGAATAGAAAAGAACGATCTGCCGCTTTGCCAAATCTTCTCTGCCAACACGCTTTAAGTCCTCAATGTGCTCCGTTAACACCGGAATTTTATCGGTAAAAATACATTCCGTTATTCCCGTATTGGAAATACTTCCCGGACGCTGGTCACGATAATGGTAAATCAATTTGCCGACAAACAAAACATTTTGTGCTTTGCACATAACCTCCGAATTAAAGGTACCGTCCCTGTGGTGTCCCGGTTTAAAACGCACCGCTCCGATAATCTCTCTGGTGTATAGTTTGTCCCAAAGCGCTTTTAAAATGTGCGGTTTAAACTCCGGCTTTACATAGGAAGTCAGCACATCCTCACCGCTGAGCATTGCGATTCTTCCATCCGGCTCATTGTCAAAAAACTGCCGATACATACGTTCACACACACCAAAAACCACATCCGGCTTGTACTTTTTCATCTGAACATACAAGCTTTCATAAGCGTCGGGCTCCAGCCAATCATCACTGTCTAAAAAAGTAATATATGTTCCCCGGGCCTGCTCGAGCGCCATATTCCGAGCATCGGAAACACCGCTGCCCTGCTTATGCATCACCTTAAACCGCGCATCTAACGCAGCGTATTCATCACATATTTTCTCACTTCCGTCCGTAGAACCGTCATCCACAAGAAGAGCCTCAAAGCTTGTATAAGTCTGATTCCGCAAGGACTCCAGACACTGCGGCAGATATTCCCTCACATTATAAATCGGAATAATTACCGAAATCAAATCACCCTGCATAGCCTGCCAAACCTCCTAACTATGGCTCTTTACCTTTTCCTTTTTCTTTGCAACCTGCTTGTCCTTAATCTCATATACAACGTCGCATTGTTCAATGGTTGTCAGACGATGTGCAATAATGAGCAGTGTTTTACTTCCTGCCAGATAATTAATCGCATCCATAACTGCCTTTTCCGTTTCATTATCCAACGCAGAAGTAGCTTCATCCAACACCAAAAATTCCGGATCATGGTACAAAGCCCTGGCAATACCAATTCGCTGTCTCTGTCCGCCCGATAAACGCACTCCTCTTTCCCCGATTTTCGTTTCCAGTCCGTTCTCCAGCCCTTCTACAAATTCTCTCAGCTGCGCTTCCTCCAACGCCCGCCAAACCTGATCCTCTTTAATTTCATGGGGCCGCAGTCCAAAGGCAATATTGTTGCGGATTGTATCATCCATCAGATAAATAAACTGGGGGATATAACCTATTTTTTTATGCCAGTTTCGCATTGCTTTGCGAATGTCTATCCCATCAATCTTAATCGTTCCGCTTTGCGGGTCCAACACTCCCAGAATAATATCCGCCAAGGTGGTTTTTCCTGCTCCAGACGGTCCGACAAACGCAACGGAAGTATTTTTTTGAATCGTCAAATTTACATTCTCCAATACGTTTTTCTCCATGCCTGAATAACGGAATCTTATATTTTCCAGTTTAATCTCTTTATTAAAAACTAAATGATCGATTTCATCTTCTTTCTCTGCCTGACTCATGATTGAAAGCTGGTCGATTTGATTTAAATCTTTGTAAATCGCGTCAACCCCGACCTTATTATATTGCAGGGAAGATAATTCCGCTACGATTTTATTGAAGGAGGGAAGCAGGCGGAATGCAGCCACGGCAAACAGAGACAGCGTCGGAATAAACTCAACAATATCCGTTCCGCTTGCAATCTTCACCGCCACGATTAACATAATGCCGCCAATACATAAAACCTCCAGGACCGCTTTCGGAAGAAGCGAAAGCGTTTGATATTCCCGCCTGTTCACTACCAGACCTTCATTTGTCTGTGTAAACCGCCGAATAAAGAAATCCCTTCTCTCCAAAATTATGCTTTCTTTGATTCCACCGAAGGTTTGTCTAAGCCATTTACTATTTTGAGCAGTCAGCCTGCGCGTCTCCTGTCCGAAATTCTCAATTCTTTTGCGCAACAGTAAAAAAAACACAGTAATATAGGCAATTAATACCAGCGTAACAACAATTGTCATTGCGAAATCCTGCTTTAGTAGAACTGCAAAAACAAGTAAACATACCGTAATATCGGTGGTCAGTGTCAAAACAGACTGTACACTCCCAAAAAACATGCCTGTATCCGCACTAATATTACGAATCAGCTCGGAACTGTTATGTGACAAATGGAATAAATAGGGCTGTCTTAAATAACATTCCAACATTCTCCTTGATAACTGCAGCTGGTTATTGCTGATATAACGAAACTGCATCCTTTTCATCCACACCATATATATATTTTTTACTACATATATCACAATAAACATAAGCGCTAAAATAATCAGCAGAGAGTTAATGGAGGTAAGCCCAAGCATATCATAGAGCTTTCGCATATACCACTTTTCCAATACCGCATCCTGTTGTAAAACCGCATCAATAAACGGCAGAATCATTGTAACTCCCATCAGCTCACAGGCAGAACCTATCAGAACCATAAAAAACAACATAAGCAGCTGTATCTTCTGTTTTTTGTTAAAAATATAATTTATTTTCTTTAAAACGTTCATAAATGAAAATGACTCCTTATTTTCCTTCCGTCAAAATTCAAGTTCCACTTTTTTTAAATATCTTGCCTGCAATTTTGGGAATCACATTCCGCATATTTACCTGCCTGGAAACACAAGGCCTGACCCCGTTTATCAGCATGTAACACCATGCCCATATTTTTTCGCCCGTGCCCATTTTATATTTCTTAAACATTTTTGTATATCTGTCACCGCGCAAATCAAGCATTATCCAGGTTTCCCTGTCCACATGGCTCTTTAAATACTTATACTTTTTTACGGCAACCTTAAATCTTGTTCTGACATCTTCGCGCTTTATTGATGTAATCAAGCTTCCTTCCGATTTCGTAATGCAGTAAATAACCGTTTCATTTACTGCAATTTTTTGGGCGTTTGCGGCACATTCCACGGAAAACATTACATCGTTTGCCACCCGCAGTTCATCGAAAGAAATTTGCTTTTGCCGCACCATGCTGCCCCTTACCAGCTTCGCAATCGGTCCGACATACTCATATCGAAGCTGTACTTCATTTTCCTTGGTCGGTGCGGTGGCATAATTGTGAATTAGATTGCAAATACTCATATGTCTGTTAGATACTTTGCCATCTTTCAAATTAATACTGGTGGATGCAAAATAGACAATATCATACTCCTTGTCAAAATATGGTGAAATGATATTATAAAATCCTTCCAGAAAAAAATCATCCGCATCCGCAAATAGCAGCCATTCTCCTTCGGCATGCTGTAATCCTATATTTCTGCAGCGTCCGGCGCTGTGAGTATCACTGTCATTCCTATAAAATTCTATCTGACGTTTCTTTATATATCCCTGTAAATCTGCCGTATCCTCTGTGCTGTTGTCATCCACCAAAATCACCTGTATCTCTTCCCTCTCAGGAATACTGTCAATCAGCTTTTTAACCAGACTGCAGGAATTATAATGCGGAATAATAATAGATAATTTTTTATCACCCATGCCGTTTTCTCCCGAAAATTTTATTCACCAGCTTTGGAATCAAATTTCGAATCGTTAATTCTCTGGAAATGCACGGTCTGATTCCATTTATAAGCATATATCCCCATGCCCACAGGATATCCCATGTGTCCGTCGGATATCTTTTAATCAATTTAATATATTTGTCGCCGCGAAAATCAAGGAAACGCCATGTTTTCTTATCCAAATTCTTCTTTAAATATTTGTATCTGCGCACTGCTATGCGCAGTCTTGCATGCACATTTTCACGATCTTCGAGCTTACTTAAAGTTCCGTCCTGTTCCGTAATACAATAAATCCTTTCATCACATGCCTGAATACGCCCGGCATGAACCGCACATTGCATTGCAAACATAACATCGTTTGACACTTTGGTTTCATCAAATAAAATATTATTTTCTACAACCATACTGCGCCTTATAATTCTGGAAACCGGAAATACCCATTTATAGCGAAGCAGCGCTTCGTTCTCCCATGTCGGCGCAACAGCATAATTATGAGCCAGATGATAGGTTCCAACATGCCTTCTGGACTTCCTTCCGTCGCTCAGCTTAATACTGGTTGGCGGAAAATAAACAATGTCATATTCTTTTTCAAAATACGGTGAAATAAGATCATAGAATCCTTCCAGGAAAAAATCATCCGCATCCGCGAACAACAGCCATTCTCCTATTGCATGCCGCAGGGCAAAATTTCTGCAATGGCCTGCGCTGTGCATATCGCTGTCACTTTTGTAGAACTCAACGTGACGTTCCATTGCATATTGCCGCAGATCCGTAACATCCTCCGTACTGTTGTCATCTACCAAAATCACCTGTATGTCTTCCTGACGCGGAATACTGTCAAGAAGTTTTCTGGCCAATTCACACGAATTATAGTGTGGAATAATGATGGTCAGTTTTTTACCTTGCAAAATCCATCGCTCCTATCCTTTTACGGTTTTCATCCAATTTCCACAGTTCTCCCAATTTTTTATCCACCTCTTGCGGTTGAAAACGAGCCATACCATTATTGGGCGTAAATGTCATCTCTCCAAAATAAATTTTATTTTTGACATTATATAAATCCACTCTTACAAATTCGAATTCTGCCGCCAGCTTCTCCGCAATCATAATTAAGTCCTTTAAATTATCCGGTCTTGGATAAATCTCATCTCCTGCGCCGGCCACATAACGAATCGGCAGCAAATTCCAATCCAAGTCAAAAAACTGCTGCTTATGTCCCGAAAACCTGGACAAATCGACTTGAATCATTACAACCTTACCGCCAAAACAAAACAATTTAAAATCATTGGCATCTATATCCACCATTTTTTCACACATAATTCTCGATTTTAAATTCTTATATTGCCACTCTCCGCTTCTGTAATAAGGTTTATAGTCAAACCATCTTTTCATACGGGAATATTTCTCTTCCCAATTAATTTCTTTTTTATCCGTACACAAAATAACTTCTTTACCCCCGCCGCCATTTGTCAATTTTGCCACAAAACAATCCGGAAGCGTCGGGAGCGCCGCCTTAAACTCTTCAATCGTATTATAAACATCATACATAGGGATTACATATTCTTCCCCAATCGTTTTTTTCACCCAGTCGCGCACCAGATACTTATCGGTAAGCAGAGCCATGCGTTCATCCCTGCGATATAATTTTACCCAATTAATTTTTTCATTAAACGTACCGGGATTCTTCTTCGGAATCTTATATCCAAATTTCACGTAAAAATCTCTGTGAATTACAATCCTGCGGAGCCCCGCCTGAATCAAACGCTTCCTTATTCTGCCATCTCCCAAACGATCCACAATGTGCCTCTTTATTGATTTACCCATCATTATCATCCTTTCCTTTTATCGTCCGCGTTGAAAAATGACCTTTCCGTCCTTTATCGTTTCTAAAACTTTGATGTCTTTAATTTCCATTGGGTCTACCAAAAGAGGAGAGCGATCTAAAATCACCAGATCCGCCCTTTTCCCCTGTTCAATCGTTCCCTTGGAATCTTCTTCAAAATACTCATAAGCAGCCTCAATGGTCACTGCCCGCATTGCATCGTATACATCAATCTTTTGATTTTCGCCTATGACGTTTCCCGCCCTGCTTCGGCGATTAACGGCACACCATATCGAATGCAGCATATCCGGCTTTGTGACCGGAGTATCCTGGTGGAAGTTAACGTGTATCCCTCGCTTTATGGCATCCTTCACCGGACTGATATGATTTCCTCTGGCGCTTCCAAAATTCTTCAGATGTACATCTCCCCAATACCATACGTGCCCTACAAAAACAGACGCTATCATATTAAGTTTCGCCATTCGATCCAATTGGTCATTTCTTACCGTTTGACAATGTATCATAACAGGACGCAAATCATCCCTTGTGCCCGTTTTCGCTATCGCATTTTCATAGGCATTTAAAAATTGTTCACTTGCGGCATCGCCATTACAATGAGCCAGAATCTGTCTATGCTCTCTTACCGCCTGCTCCACATAGCGATTTACATCTTCATCCTTCATCCATGGATATCCGCAGTAGTCTGCAGGCTCTCCCAGATAAGGCTCTGACATCCATGCGGAACGCCCCTGCGGCGACCCGTCTAATATAATCTTGTAACCGCCTATTTTGAGATGATTTTTATATGAACCGAACAGCCCTGTATATTTATTTATAATCTCTGCCCCTCCGTCCGCTATCATCGGATAGGATACGACATCAAGATTAAGGATACGAAGCTTTGCCATGCCTGCCAGCAGTTTTAAATCCTTTCCGGCGGTGGCTCCGTCCTGAACCGTTGTAACGCCATTTTCCAGATACGCTTTTTTCATTTGTTTTATCAGCTTCATCGGATTTACTTTTATACGCGTGGCAATCGCAGCCTGAACAGTCCGCATCCCGGCCTCTTCCAGATAACCGCTGGGCTCGCCGCTTCCGTCCAGTCTGCCAATCACTCCTCCCGGCGGGTTGGGCGTATCCGCCGTAATCGCGGCCAATTTCATGGCAGCGCTGTTCGCACAGGCCAAATGACCGGATATGTGTAAAATAAAAATAGGAATATCCGTACTTACCTTATCCAAAACCCGCTTATCCGGCTGTGCATTTTCTTTTAAAAAATTATGGTCATAGCCAAATCCCAGTACAGCTTTTCCACTTTTAATTTTATTTACTCGGATATATTTTTTCAACGTCGCAATGATTTCATCAAAAGAATTGCAATCTGACAAATCCGCACATAAAGATAACTGACTATTCATCAGAAAGTGACTGTGTGCGTCAATAAATGACGGCATTAAACATTTTCCGCCCAAATCATATTTTTCGGCATTTTTATGGGCGGCAGAAAATATTTCTTCCTTATTGCCCACTTTAAAAATTTTTCCTTCTTTTATTAATACTGCCTCCGGTGCATGCTCTAACGCTTCTTTCCCGTCGCGCGTATTCATCGTATGAATGATACCGTTATAATAAATTCGTTCCATTTTCCGTCCTAGCCTTTCCAACTATAACTCTTTTTACCCCAGCATCGACATACTTTCAGCAATACAAGATAACCTATAACGCAGGCAAAAATCCCGCCCAGCGTAGCAGACAGAGCAAGGCTTCCCGATGCATAAGCCAGAATCAACAAATAAACCGGCGTACTCGCCAGCATCACAAGATTACACGCCCCTAATTCTACGCTTGTAGACGTCTTAAAATCCGGATCAACAATTCGTATCAGCGCAATGCCGCTGGGCACCGTACCTGTACACATACCATACATCCCCAACGTTCTTTCAAAATCATTGCTTCCGCCAAACCTTTGTCCGAAATAGAAACATACGATAAAAGTAACAACCGTCATTAGAATCGTTACTATTATAATAGGCGCAATCCATGCTTTAATTATACTTACCGAAACAGACATAAATGCGCATACCACCAAATAGTCTGCCGTCCAGCCTGTAATTTTACTCTGTAATGTATTTTCAAGCAGAAAATCCAACTTCAATTTTTTTAATATAAATTTTACTATGTAGGCAGCGTACATACCGTTCATGAACATCATCCCCTGCATGGAGGACCCCAGAAATCCGGGCAAAAAAGAAAGGGCTTTGCCGATTCCCACCGCCAATATATAGCAAAGACCAATCATTGCAAAATGAAACGCCAGTGTTTCAATATTGCTGTTACATGTGGTGTCTTTCACCATAACTTCCGTCTGTTCTTCTTTTTTGAGATACCCCTTTAAAATAGCATCATCAATTTTCCCGCAGTTTTTAGCAGCGCCGCGTTTCACACCCAGCTTTGCTGCGGGAATTCCAATCAGAAACGCAACGATAAATCCCAGCGCCGAAAAAGCAATTGCCACCGTCGCTGCATTGGACCATCCAAATTGCTCAAAAATTGCCCCATAAGATGCCGACTGACCCGGCCCCTGACAAAACGCAAACTGTATCAACATTCCGTAAATTGCATCCATGTCCACATTTTTACCGAAAACAAAAACAATGCCAAAGGACAGAAGCGGAGTCAACGCATACAAGAGGCACCAGACAAGTCCCATTCCGACACTGCCCATAAGTATATTCTTCGCTCCGTTATTCTTTTCCTTCGGCGCACTTGTCAAACTGATGGAAATAAACGATACGGTAAAAAGATGATTAACAACCGTCGTAAACATACCGGTATCCGTTCCGATGTCCATACCGGCGCCTGCCGTTATATTCATAAAAGCGATACCAAGCACTCCCCCTATAACGCTTGCCGGAACTAACATACTCCGAAAAGCCGGAATCTTCGCTCTCAGCAAAACACCAAGCATAAGCATGGTACTTGCCCATCCAAATGCAAACATAAAACTATTCATACATACTTCCTCCCTTATTAACTCCCGTCTCATATACAGAATGTCGAAAAAGATAATTCTTGTATTAGAATACATGTAACTTAATATAATGTCAAGAAATTCCAACGTTTTACCGCAATGCCATGAGTCACATGAACTCCTGCTCAGGCTCAATTTCTCACTGCATAAACTCCCCCTGTAAACTTTATCTTAATTTCTCCCGAACTTTTCTCAGGACAAAGGCGGGACTCCATTTTCTCGAAACATCGATGCGGACTCCGTTTTTTAAAAGGTAAAAATATAACCTGCAAATCTGCGCTTTATTCAGTCCATAATTTTTCGCCAGCTTTAAATACGGTCTTCCCAGCAGATCCAGAGTCTTCCACTGCTTTCCGTCCAGCCGTTCTTTCAGAAAACGGTATTTGCGTAAAAATACCTCGACGCGCTCATAAAGCTTGTGCGGATTAACGCCTGTCGTCAAGGTTCCTTTCTGTTTTGTCACACAGTAAATCACTTCCTCCGATGCGCCGACTTTACCCGCCGCATATCCGATCCGCGCGGAAAACATAATATCATTGGCGACCATGGTCGTTTCAAAACGGATTGCGTTATCCTCAACACTTTGCCGTCTTATAAGCTTTGACCAGGGCGATTCCTGAAGATAACGGAGCCGGATTTCCTCTCTCTCCCCTTTGTTCTCCAGATACTCCCTGACCAGATTTTCATACCGTACATGCCTTCGATCCAATTTGTTTTCGCTTAAATTCCAGCTGGTAGGAATAAACCAGACAAGATCAAAATCCGACTCAAAATATGCGGCCGCTTTTTCATAAAAACCAGGCATAAAATAATCATCGGCATCCGCAAACAACAGCCATTTTCCTGCCGCATGCTCCAATCCGATATTCCTGCATGCCCCCGCGCTGTTTTTCCCCGGTTCGTTATAAAACAGGCGAATCTGCTCCGGCCTGGTACCCACAATATCCATAAGCCGTTTTGGATGCTCCGTACTGTTGTCGTCAATCAAAAGGATCTCCACATCCTCTCTCTCCGGAACGGAAGCAATCAGAACCTGCAGCAATTCCGTGGAATTGTAGTGTGGAATGATAATCGACAAATTGATCTTTTTGGAATTTTGTGTCATTTCAAGAATTACCCTTTCTTTACCCTTAGCTTCCGCGCCAGATTCATTATACTATTCTTTACGGATATTGTCTAATATTTCCAGATGACCGGTTACTAGCGAAAATCCCAGGGAGACGTATGCGAAGTATCTTCCGCCGTCTCTGCCGCCATTCCCATAAGATTCTTTCAAAACTAATACGGGAGTTTGACAGTTGAATAAGAAAAAAATTCTTGCAGGCCGCATAATGCCTGTATTTTTTTGTCAAATTTTCTCTACTTTTGTGTGGCTATTTGTAAGTATTTATGCTATAATAGAGATAAAGAGGAGGCTGCTTATGAAACTGACTTGCGCCGGAACTAAAAAATCCCCTGCTTATTATATCCAGAAATCTGTCCGTATTGGAAACAAAACAACTACCAAAACGGTTGAACGTCTTGGCAGCATTGAAGAAATCAAAGCCAGATGCGGTGATATGGA
>ERZ779637.467-NODE-467-length-26774-cov-15.135971_pt1 | contig 26774 bp, 21 predicted proteins | sample MGYA00514196_ERZ779637 | MGnify/ENA primary metagenome ERZ779637 (study PRJEB29562, sample SAMEA4376700) | mouse gut metagenome | isolation source: Cecum | study: EMG produced TPA metagenomics assembly of the A DSS colitis mouse model was used to assess the...
CCGGTCCTGACAGTGATCGCCCCCAGGATCGAGGATTGTATGAGGACATTGGAGAGGCGGCCGCGGGAGCAGGAGCATGGGGCGGCTTCTCTTCTTTTGGAGGAGCGAGCGTTTGCGCTTGAGGATCTGGCCGGAGCGGATTTCGTGATCGCAGCCACGGATGAGGAAGCGGTGAACAGGCGTATTGCGGAGTACTGTCAGGCGGCGCGTATTCCGGTCAATGTGGTGGATGACCGGGAGAAGTGCACCTTCTTTTTTCCGGCGCTGGTGAAGGAGGGAGCCTTGACGGTGGGCATTTCCACGGATGGCAAAAGTCCGGTGGCGGCGGCCTGGGTGCGGAGAAAGATCACCGGTACGCTGCCGTATGGGCTGGGCGACGCGATTGACCTGATAGGTCAAATCCGTCCGCTGGTGATGGAGCGTGTGCCGCAGGAGGATGACAGGAAGCGGATTCTGGAGAAGCTGTTCCTGTATTGTCTGGAGAAAGAGGGCAGGGCAGCGTTGGAGGAACTGTCAGCGCTTCTGGCGGGAGAGATTCTGCGGCAGGACAGTTGTGCGGGAACGGAGAAGAACAGCAACCGGCAGGGAAATGGAGAGTGTGATGAATAAGATCAGGATCGGAACGCGGGGAAGCAGACTTGCCCTGAAACAGGCAGCCCTGGTGCAGGAAGCGCTGCAGGCGGCGGATGACAGTCTTCAGACGGAGATCGTGATTCTGCGGACAAAAGGGGATATCATACAGGACAAGCCGTTGGCGGAGATTGGCGATAAGGGAGTTTTTGCCTCGGAGTTTGAGCAGGCGCTGCAGGAAGGGCGCATTGATCTTGCGGTGCATTCGGCCAAGGACCTGCCCATGACACTGGCCGGCGGCTTATCCATCGTGGCCGTACTGCCCAGAGCGGACGTGCGGGACGTGCTGGTGGTTCCAAAGCAGGGGCGGATGCCGCGGATGCAGCAGGAGCAGGACGACGGCGGCACGGCGTTTCGGATCGGCAGCGGCAGCAGGAGGCGGCAGCTTCTGGCCGGAAAGCTGTGGAAGAATGTAGTATGTGAGAATATCCGCGGCAACGTAGATACGCGGCTGCGTAAACTGCAGGAAGGCGGCTATGACGGGATTATTCTGGCCAAAGCCGGGCTGGATCGTCTGGGGATCGGCTGCAAAGACAGCGATAGCAGTAGCAGCAGCGATGGCGCGTCGGCATTTTTCTTCTGTCCCCTGCCGCCGGAATTGTTTCTGCCTGCAGCCTGTCAGGGGATGATCGCGGTAGAGGCCGCGCAGGGTTCGGAGGCGGAAGACATCTGCCGGCAGATCACGGATGCGGAAACGATGCTTTGTTTTCAGGTGGAACGGGAAGTGTTACGGCAGCTGTCCGCAGACTGCAGCGAGGCAGCGGCGGCCTGGTGCAGACAGGAGCAGGACAGATTGATTCTGGATGCCATGTACGCCGGGCACCATGTGAGACATATCGGCAGCGCGAGCCTGCAGGAAGGCAGGCGGCTGGCGGAGCGGGCGGTTGGAGAGTTGAAGGAAACGAGTCAGATTTGTGCCGCTTCGGAATGGAGGAAAAGATATCTTGAATAAGGGCAACGGAAAAGTATATCTGACAGGCGGCGGGTGCGGCGACATAGAGCTTCTGACCATCAAGGCGGCGGAAGTACTGCGCAGGTGTGATGCGGTGGTCTATGACAGTCTGGCGCCGGAAGCGCTGCTGCGGTGGACGAAGCCGGACTGCGAGAAAATTTATGTGGGGAAGCGTTATGGCAGTCACGCCATGAAGCAGTCGAAGATCAACGACCTGCTGGTAGAGAAGGCGCTGGAAGGTAAGACGGTGGTGCGCCTGAAGGGCGGCGACCCTTATGTGTTCGGCAGAGGCGGGGAAGAGTTTCAGGCGTTGCAGGCGGCGGGCATTTCCTGTGAAGAGATTCCGGGTATTTCTTCTGCTATTGCGGTGCCGGCGGCAGCAGGCATTCCGGTCACGCACAGAGGACTTTCGGCAGCGTTCACGGTGGTGACGGGAACGGCGGCCGGGGAAGACGGGCAGGAAGAGGATCCGGGGCAGGAGAATAAGCCGGTCCGGAAGACGGGGTTGCGTCTGGATTTTGAAACGCTGGCGCGGCTTCCCGGCACGCTGGTGATCCTGATGGGGATGCATCATCTGAGAGAGATTACGGCGGGCCTGCTTTCGGCCGGGAAAAGCCAGGACACACCCTGCGCCGTAGTCATGGAGGGGACGACCGGCAGACAAAGATGCCTGCGGACGGTGCTAGGCAGGCTTTATGAGGAAGCAAAGGAGCAGGGCTTTACTTCGCCGGCAGTCATCGTTGTGGGGGCGGTGGCAGGGCTGCAGCTGACAGATGGGTTGCCTGCCGTGGCGGAAGGTGAAGGGATAGAAGGCCGCCTGCTTGCCGGCGTTACGGTGGGCGTCACGGGAACACCGCATTTTGCGGGGAAGCTGGCGGCGGCGCTGGAACAGGAGGGGGCTGCGGTAAAGGACATGAGCTTTATGGAGGTGCGGCAGACAAGGGAGCCGCTGCCGGAGCTTGCGTCGTTTCACTGGCTGGTCTTCACAAGTCCTAACGGTGTCAGCGTCTTTTTCGATAAAATGAGAAGGGAACGGCGGGATGTGCGCAGTCTTTACGGCAAAAAGATTGCGGTGATCGGGCCGGGAACGGCGGCGGTGCTGGAAGAAAACGGATTATATGCGGATTACATGCCGGATTTCTATGATGCGGAACATCTGGCACGGGGCCTGACAGAAAGGATTCTGCAGGAACGTGCGGTCGGGGAGGGGGAGTGTCCGGCGGCAAAGGCGGTGCAGGAGCAGGCGTTGTTTCTGCGGGCGCGGCAGGGGAGTGACAGACTGCCTCTTGTTTTTCAGGAAAAAGGTATTTCCTATGTAGACTATCCGCTCTACGAATTGGGAGTCTGTGAGGAGAAGCGTACCAGGGCGGTGACAGAGAAGCCGGATTACATCGTGTTTGGTTCGGCGCTGGGCGTGCGGGCTTATTTTGAAGGACTGGAACGGGACCAGACAGCAGAAAATGATGCGGCAGGCTGCAGCGCCGGGGAGCCGGTTTCCTGCAGGGACGCCTGTGCCGGGTGCGGTGTGAGACAGAAATATGTCTGTATCGGCGAAAAGTGCGGGGAAGAATTGCGAAAGCATACGACGGCCTGCTGTCTGACGGCGGAAGAAGCCAGTGTAGAGGCGATCGTGGCATGCGTCAGGCGGGGCAGAGCGCAATGAGATTGGACAGAGCGCATGGAGACGGGATGGGACGTATGAGGAACAGTGCCTGCAGCAGGATAAGAATAGTCAGAGGAGAAAAGCGATGTATCGATTCAGAAGGTTAAGGCGGGATGAACGGATTCGTTCCATGATGCAGGAGACGAGGCTGCATCCGAAGAATTTTATTTATCCTGTATTTGTGATAGAGGGAGAGAAGATAAAGAATCCGGTGGCGTCCATGCCGGGTGTTTTCCAGTATTCGGTTGATTGTCTGGACGAGATCATGGAGCAGGTAAAAGAGTCGTCCATCGGCGGCATCATGTTGTTTGGCATTCCGCAGCATAAGGATCCGCAGGGGAGCCAGGCTTATGCGGCGGACGGTGTCACCCAAAAGGCGGTCCGTTTTATCAAAGAGCATTATCCGGAGGTCTATATCGTGGTGGATGTGTGCCTGTGCGAGTATACGTCTCACGGACATTGCGGCATGGTGTGCGGAAATGAGATCTTGAATGACGAGACGCTGCCGTATCTGGTGAAAATGGCGGTAAGCCTGGTGGAGGCCGGGGCGGATATGGTGGCGCCTTCCGATATGATGGATGGTCGGATCGCGGCTATCAGAGAGGGGCTGGATGAAGCCGGCTTCACGCAGGTTCCGATAATGGCATACAGCGCCAAGTTTGCCTCCGCTTATTACGGTCCTTTCCGGGAGGCGGCACATTCCGCGCCGGGATTCGGCGACCGCAGAAGCTATCAGATGGACTGCGCCAACGGGCAGGAGGCGCTGCGAGAGATTGGGGCGGATATCGAAGAGGGAGCGGATATCGTGATGGTAAAGCCGGCGCTGGCTTATCTGGATGTGTTGCGGGAAGCGGCGCTTACCTTTGACCTGCCGATTGCGGTGTATAATGTCAGCGGCGAATACGCCATGGTGAAAGCGACCGCCGCCAACGGGTGGATTGATGAGAGGCGGGTCGTTATGGAGAACCTTACGGCCATGAAGCGGGCCGGAGCGAGGGTCATTATTACCTATCATGCATTGGATGCGGTGAGGTGGATATAATATACATAGTAAACTACATAACAAATTTCTAATGTCGTTAACTATAAGAATGTTTCGGCAGGGAGGACAATATGGAGCAACGCAGATCAAAACAACTTTTTGACAGGGCGCAGCAGTTGATACCGGGCGGAGTAAATTCACCGGTGCGGGCTTTTCGGGCCGTGGGCAGACAGCCCTTTTTCGTGGAGCGGGCGCAGGGACCATGGCTTTTCGATGCGGACGGGAACCGGTATCTGGATTATGTCTGTTCCTGGGGGCCGGGTATTCTGGGACATGCGCATCCGAGAGTGGTGGAGGCGGTACAGAGAGCCTGTGCCGGCGGGCTGAGTTTCGGAGCGCCCACGGCCGGGGAAGTAGAGCTGGCGGAACGGATCAGCGCCTGTGTGCCGGATGTGGAGATGGTGCGTCTGGTCAGTTCCGGAACCGAGGCGGTGATGAGTGCCGTGCGCGTGGCCAGAGGATTTACCGGCAGGGACAAGATCATCAAATTCTCCGGTAACTACCACGGCCATTCGGACGGCCTGCTGGTGAAGGCCGGTTCCGGGTTGATGACACAGTCGGTGCCGGACAGTGCGGGCGTACCGGCGGGGTACGCGGTTTGTACGCTGACGGCAGTCTACAATGATACAGAGTCCGTGCGCAGGCTGATGGAGGAAAATGCCGGTCAGGTGGCGGCAGTGGTGGTGGAGCCGGTGGCGGCCAATATGGGTGTGGTGCCGCCAAAGCCGGGATTTCTTGCGTTCCTGCGACAGATCACACAGCAGACGGGGGCGCTTTTGATCTTTGACGAAGTGATCACCGGTTTTCGGCTGGCGTTGGGCGGGGCGTCCGAATACACGGGCGTTCATGCAGACCTGTATACCTTTGGAAAGATCGTTGGCGGCGGTATGCCGCTGGCGGCTTACGGCGGCAGACGGGACGTGATGGCTTGCGTTGCGCCGTTAGGGGCCGTCTATCAGGCCGGGACGCTGTCGGGGAATCCGGTGGCGGTGACGGCGGGGATAGAGACATTAAAGATTTTGATGGAAGATAAGGGAATCTATGAACGGATCGACAGGCGCGCGGAGAGACTGGAGGCAGCCTTCTGCCGCAAGGGGCTGACGGTAAACCGGGCTGGGTCTCTGCTTTCGGCGTTCTTCACCCCTGATTGGGGAGAGCGGGAAGGCAGCGTGACGAATTATGAAGAGGCCTGTCAGTGTGACAGAGAGGCATTTGCCGCATACTTTAACAGAATGCTGGAGAGGGGGATCTATGTGGCGCCGTCCCAGTTTGAGGCCATGTTTGTGTCGGATGCCCATGAAGACGAGCTGATCGAGAGAACCTGCGAGGCGATCGGGAAATCGGTTTCGTAGGGAGATAAAATTGTAGAAAAACGAAAAAACGTATATAAATAACTGAAAACCGTATTGACATGTGACACTCCTTCCACTATAATCTAATCAACAAAGGGAAACATCCCTTTTTAAGTGAAATTCTCATACCATTCGGGATGAAAGATCGGATATTTCCGATTCCGGCGTTATCAGCCATATTTCACAAGAATACAGGAATGGCTGAGGCGTGGCAGGATCAGACGGGAACTGTCATGCAGCGGCCGGGAAGGAGTATATGGGCAGGAAAGATATGACAGGCAGAGCGTTCTTTTCCGATAAAGAACGTTTTGCGGAATTACTGAACCTTCATTTTTCCTCTATTCCGAAGCGTTTTACGCTGAGGACGCGAGCAGAATTTCAGATTCTGCTCTGCGATCCAGGAGTTTGTGGCGCTTCGGCACAAACTCCTGGTTGAATAAATTGCTCATCAGAGAATTTATTCAACCTTATCATGGAGCAAAAGTGCTCCTGCCGGAGAATCTGATCCAGAGAAAGAGGGAATATCCTTCTCTTGCAGATGTCTACGGACAGAAGAACAGGGATATTCTGATGGAAGATAGGAAACACAGGATCTGTTACGGAGTAGAACTGGAGACGGGAACAGATTATAGCATGCCGGAACGCATCATGGTGTATGATGCCTGTGAGTATGAGCATCAGATCCGGGCGCTCTTCAGGAAACATCGGGAAGAAGGAACATTTGATGATTTTTTGGATAGGAAGAGCAGGATAAAGAAAGACGATCTGCTGCTTCCTACGGTGACGGTGGTATTGTATCTGGGAGAAGGGCATTGGGAAGGAAAACGGAGACTGACCGATCTGTTTCATATACCGGTGTGTGTGGCCGATCCGCCGGAGAGTAAGATCTGCGATTATGCGTTCTCCCTGTTGGAGGCAGATTTTCTGAGCGCGGAGAATCACAGGACAGATTTAAAAGAGTTCTTTCAGGCCATGCAGTGCAGGCAGGATAGAGAGCGATTAAAGCAGCTGATCCGGTCGGACGGATTTCAGAGGCTAAGCCCGGAGACAGAACTGGCGATCGCGGCGCACTTGAACATAAGAAGACTTGTACGAAGAATGAGGAAGGGGGAAGTACCCATGTGTAAAGCATTTGACGATCTGATGCAGGAGGAGAGAAGGAATGGAAGAAAGGAAGGCATGGAGAGAGGGATAGAGAAAGGACTTGAGAGGGGAATCAAAAAAGGAAAAAAAGAAGGAAAAAAAGAAGGAAAAAAAGAAGGAAAAAAAGAAGGTAAGAAAGCAGAACGGCTTGGCATCATCGGCAGAATGAAAAAGGAAGGGCTGGAGGAAGCATTGATTATCAGACTGACCGGATGTACGAAGGAAGAGTACGCGGCGGCACCGGGGATATGAGAGATTACGTAGGTATCACCCACGTTGTAATGTCATTAAATTAGCCGGACGCGTAACGGGGAAGCCGTATGATTCGCGGGCACATGCATTGCAAACCCTGATTTCCTGTGCTATACTTAGGGGCGGTGCAGCAGAAATGATTTCGGAGGAAAACTGATGTTAAAAGATAAAGTAATATTGATAACCGGCGGTACGGGTTCTTTCGGTAAGTGCTTTACCAGATACGTGCTGACTCATTACGAGCCGAAGAAGGTCATCATCTATTCCAGAGATGAATTCAAGCAGTGGATGATGGCGGAGGAATTTAAGGAATTTGCGGAGAAGCTGCGGTTCTTTATCGGAGATGTGCGGGATGGAGAGCGTCTGCACAGAGCCTGTGAGGGAGTGGACTATATTATTCATGCAGCTGCACTGAAGCAGGTTCCGGCCTGTGAGTATAATCCCAATGAGGCGATCAAGACGAATATTCATGGAGCCATGAATGTGATCGATGCGGCGCTGGACAGCGGTGTGCACAAGGTGGTGGCATTATCCACGGACAAGGCGGTCAATCCCGTAAACCTGTACGGCGGCACGAAGCTTGTATCGGACAAGCTGTTTGTGGCGGCCAACGCCTATGCCGGTATGAAGGACATTAATTTTTCCATCGTCCGCTATGGAAATGTTGCGGGCAGTAGAGGGTCGGTGATACCACTTTTCCATAAGCTGATCAAGGAGGGGGCGAAAGAGCTTCCGATCACGGATGTGCGTATGACCCGTTTCTGGATCAGTCTGACGCAGGGCGTTGAACTTGTGATCAAGGCTTTGGCGGAAGCCACCGGCGGAGAGACTTTTATCAGTAAGATCCCGTCCTTCAAGATTACGGATCTGGCAGAGGCGATGCTGCCGGGATGCGGCATCAGGGAGACCGGCATCCGTCCGGGGGAGAAGCTGCATGAGATCATGGTCACTACTGAGGACTCCTTTACGACTTACGAGTATGATAAGCATTTCATCGTCTATCCACAGATGACCTGGAATAACAGGCAGCAGCCGGACTTAAGCGGCAGGAAAGTAGAGGAAGGGTTCTCCTATAGTTCCGGTACGAATACGGAATGGCTGTCAGTGGAAGATATCCGTGAACTGCTGGAAGATGTAGAATTGGAGAAATAGCGTAACGGTTCAGCCCAGGCCTTTGCCTTTACTGCAAAGGCCGTGAGAATGCATAAAGGTTGAGAAGGATTCGGGATACAGACGGTCTGCAAGGTGAGCGTGCAGGAAGAAAGCAGAGGGGCATGCACGAAGGTGCGTGTCCCTTTTAAGCAAACGGTAATTTCACAGGTGCGAAGACAGCGGCATTCTTTGCAGACAACAGGGAAGAAAGGGATACAAGAGAAATGGAGAAACCGGCGATCGAGGGTGGCACACCCGCCAGAGAGACAAAAATATATTATGGCCATCAGTATATTGACGATGCTGATATACGGGCTGTGGTGGATGTTATGAAAAGTGAAAATCTGACCTGTGGCCCGAAGATCGGGGAATTAGAAGAGAAGCTGTGTCAGCTGACCGGTGCGCGGTATGCAGTGGTGTGCAGTAACGGCACGGCGGCTTTGCATATGGCGGCGTTGGCAGCAGGTGTGGGAGAAGGGGACGAGGTGATCACCACCCCCATTACATTTGCTGCATCGGCGAACTGTGCACTCTATTGTGGCGGAAGACCGGTCTTTGCCGATATCGATCCGGAGACATATAATATCGATCCGGAGAAGGTGGAAGCAGCGATCACCGAGCGAACGAAGGCGGTCGTGGCTGTGGACTATACAGGGCAGTCGGTGGAACTGGACCGGTTGTCAAAGATATGTAAGAATCATGGACTCGTGCTGATCGAGGACGGGGCCCATGTGATCGGAACCACCTATAAGGGCAGAGCCAACGGTTCTATTTCCGACATGACAACGTTCAGTTTTCATCCGGTGAAGACCGTTACCGGCGGTGAAGGCGGCGCGGTGCTGACCAATGACGAGACTCTGTATAAGAAACTGCTCCTATACCGCGCCCACGGGATCACAAGAGATGAGACGCAGATGGAGCATGAACCGGACGGTGCCTGGTATTATGAGCAGGTGGCGCTTGGCTATAACTATCGCATGACAGATATGCAGGCGGCGCTGCTCATCAGCCAGCTGGACAAGCTGCCTCTTTTCCGTCAGAGGAGAAAAGAGATCGTAGCCAGATATGATGAGGAATTCAGCAAGCTGCCGGGCCTTTTCGTGCAGAGGGAGATTCCCGACTCGGATACCACAAGGCATCTTTATATCCTGCGCATCGTGCCGGAGAAACTGACCATTGACAGGAAACAGTTCTTTGAGGCGCTGGCAGCGGAGAATGTGTGTTGTAACGTGCATTACATCCCGACCTATTATTTCCCGTATTATGAGAAGCTGGGCTATAAGAAAGGCCTGTGTCCGAATGCGGAGAAACTGTACGAGGAGATGCTGTCGCTGCCCCTTTATTATGCCATGACGGACGAGGACGTGGAGAGTGTGATCGAGGCGGTGACGAAGATCGCGGTGTATTATGAGAGAAAGTAATGTTTAAGATAGTGCCTGCTTGTTTCGGATTTTGAGGTTCCGCGGGGCGGAATCATGAGGGTTAGTGTAAATGAAACTATCGATCATCGTGCCCGTCTACAATATGGCGGCCGACGGAAAATTAGAATACTGTCTGCATTCTCTGGTGGCGCAGACGATAACGGATTATGAGATCATCGCGGTGGACGATTGCTCTACTGATAATTCCTGGGAGATCCTGCAGGATTACCAGAAGCGTTATCCGGAGAAATTCCGCGCCATTCATTCAGAAGTCAACCAGAAACAGGGCGGCGCCAAGAATATCGGTATGGCTGCGGCGCAGGGGGAATGGATCGGTTTTATTGACAGCGATGACTGGATCACGCCGGATTTCTATGAACGCCTGATCGGGAAGGGTGAAGAGACCGGTGCTGATATGGTAGGCTGTGACTATCATATGACTGGGGAACACAGCATGAAGATCGGGCAGGTGGTGCACAATAACAGGCCGGAGCAGACAGGGATACTGAATGAGGAGAAGTACCGGTCTCTGATCCTGGACGGCGGCAGCCTTGTGGTGAAGGTCTACCGCAGGGAGATCGTGATCGATCATCCGAGCCGTTTTCCGACCGGAATCTTTTATGAGGACAATGCGCTGGCCAATTCCTGGATGCTGCGCGCCCGGCATTTTGAATATATCGAAGAACCGTTGTATTACTATTACCAGCATGACACATCCACGGTGCATACGATCACGACGCGCAGATGCGAGGATCGTATGGAAGCGGGGCGCATCATGCTGCGGGAAGCGGAAACATATGGGTATCTGGAGAAATACCGCGCGGAACTGGAATTTTGTTTTACAACACTTTTTTATGTCAATACGCTTTTTACCTACATGCAGGGGGTATGTCCGGTGCGGTACGGGTTTGTGAAGAAGCTTGGACAGGAGATGCGGGCAGCTTTTCCGGATTTCCAGGAGAACATATACTATCGGGAGCGCATGGGAGCTGAGGAGAAGAAGCTGGTGCGGATGCAGATGGCGTCAACAATTCGATTCATCATATATTATAAGCTCTTGTGGGGATATCGCGGCCTGCGAAAAAGGCTGCGTGGAAAAGCGTAAGCAGCGGCGGGATACTTCTTAACGGCGGGTCGGTTATGTTCAGGAAGCCAGGAGTTAAATTGCTGTAAAAATGTGGGATTTTAAGAGGAACATTCATGGAGACAAGAGAACTATCATGGAAGAGCAAAGTAGTCTATATCGTGACGGTGTGTTTGATCACCCTGTTGATCTGGCTGGGAAATGAGGGGCGCAGCCCGTTAGTTTATAAGGGGTCTGAGATGCAGTACTCGGTGGGCGTGATTGATTCGGAGTATGCGCTTGTGCTCCGGGATGCGGTGGCCAGAAACGGTACGGTGGCAAACACCCTGCAGTATGTGATGAACAGAGGCAGCTACACCGCCAAACTCCGATATCGTGCGGAGGAGGGGGATTCCGCGCTGGAATTGTGGGAACAGGGCAGAAAGATAGCGGGATGGACGATCGACCCGTCTGAGAAGGAGATGACTGCAGAGTTCACTTTGTCCAAAGATGCCAAACAGCTGCAGTTTAAGATCAACTACAGCGGCAAAGGGGAACTGGTGGTCCAGGAACTGCAGCTAGTGCCTCATACGCTGTTCTATACGGATACCTATTTCTTTATGGCGCTTTTTCTGCTGGGAAGCCTTGTTGTATGGTGGTATCTGCAGAAGGAAGGCAGGCGGCTCACAAAGGAGCAGATCGTAGATTACAGCGTTATTCTGGGAGTGGCGCTTCTGGCGACCACACCTATGATGCAGACTTATCTCTATAACGGCGACGACTTGTGCTATCATCTGGCGCGCCTGGAAGGATTGAAGGATGGGATTCTGGACGGGCAGTTTCCGGTCAATATCCTGCCGGACGGGCTGAGGGGTAATGGATATATGAATGCCATGTATCCGTATCTGTTCCTCTATATCGGGGCATTCTTAAGGATCTGCCGTGTCTCGCTGGCTCTTTCTTATAAGGTACTGGTATTTTTGGCCAATCTGTCCTCGGGGATCAGCGCCTACGTGGCGGTGAAGTCCATGTGCAGATCCAGAAGAAGCGTGATACTGGCGGTGGTGCTGTATACGCTTATGCCGTACCGGTTCACCAATATTTTCTCCAGAGGCGATCTGGGAGAGACGCTGGCTCTGATCTTCTGGCCGCTGGCGATCGCCGGCCTGTATCATGTGATCTTCGGAGAGCGGAAGTGCTGGTATTATCTGGCGATCGGCGTCAGCGGTATGCTGCAGAGCCATATCTTAAGCGCAGTATTTGTGGTAACATTCAGCGCAGTGACCGCGCTTGTGTGGTGTGTGCGCATTGTGAAAGAAAAAAGATATGTCGAGATTGGCAAAGCGGCTGCTATGACGCTGCTCTTAAATCTCTGGTACCTGGTTCCTTTCCTGGTATTCTACTTTAAAGGAGAGCTGAGTACAGAAGTGCTTCGGTGGAGCGGCTACTTCGAGCAGTCCATCAATCCTTCCAATCTGACGCACAGTATCAGCCTGTATAATAAGCAGTATTTTTCCCTGGGGCTGGCGCTGTTTGGCTGTGTGGGGATCGGTGTGATGCGGCTTCTGTGTGAAAGCCGGGAGAAAAGGTCGGACATGGACAACTATATGCTGTATTTACTGGCATCGGGATGTGTGTTTACCTATATGATCACCGGCTACTTCCCGAATCGGGCGCTGCTTGCCAATGATCTGTTTGAGAATATCGTGACGATGATACAGTTTCCATGGCGCTTTCTGGGACCGGCCTCGGCATGTTTCATGTTCGTGGGTGTGATCGGCCTGGCCAAGTCAGAATTGCTGCGGCCCTACCGGAATCATATCTTTACGCTGCTGGTGGGCCTGAATCTGCTGGTGATCCTGTCTGTACCTACGGATAACAGCCATATGCCTTATGATGATGTGGAAGCAGTGGCCTCCAAAGGGCATGAGAGCAAGATGGCAGCTAATATCGGACTATTTTATCCTCATGAGTGGCGTCTGAACGGCGTCTCTGACGACAGGCTGGTCACGGATGTGATCGTCTCCGACCCCTACGGCGTGACAGTACATAATTATGAGAAAAAGGGGACCAAAGCGGCGGTGGCTTACACTGCCGTAGAAGATGACTGCTATATCGAGTTGCCGATCCAGAACTATCTGGGTTATCGGGCATATGATGAGAACAAAAGCCGGCTGGAGATCACCCGCGGAGAGGGCGGCCGGATCAGGATCGCGGCCATCGGGGACGGCGTACGGCATACGGTATATGTGCGCTACGGAAGAGTGCCGCTCTTCATGGCGGCCAACTTGGTTTCTGCGTTGACGGCTGCGGCCATCGGATGGTGGCTATGGCGCAGACACAGGAACCGGCGGCAGTATGTGCCGGCCGCCGGAGAATGAATACGGCGTTGCACTATGGACAAGGATGCTCTACCGTAAGGGCTTCTGCGATCTGGCGGGCGCCGGTACCGTCCAGGTAACTTCTCATAGCGGCGGAGACAGCAGCGCGGGCCGGGTGATCGTGTGCCATTCTGATGAGAAACGAAGAGATATGGTGCAGGGTGGATGGGCAGGCAGAAGCTGAGGATGCATCGGCAGGCTGTCCGGTGTCGGCAGCGGCTGCAGGACGGATGTCGCCGGCGCAGGGGATCAGGCCTTCCTTTGCGTAAGCTTCTGTGGCGACGCGTTGGTTCTCGGCCATAAGATAACTGACGGTGGGGACGCCGACAGCACATAGTTCGCACAGGGTAGTGCCGCCGGCGGAGACAGCCAGATCGCAGGAAGCCATCAAAGCCGCCACATTACTTACATTGGTATGAATGTGGAGAAAAGGATGGGTCTGCGCAAGGGCAGCCAAAGCCGCATAGCGTGTGTTTGCCCTGCTGGTCAGGATATGATAATGCATGGATTGCAGCACGGACTTGTCCTGCGTGGACAGCTGTTGTAAAGATATATCCTGTAAAGGCCCATCCTGTACAGCGCAGTGATCCTGGCGGCCGTGAGCGATATTCTGCGACGGAGCGAAGATGTCGGACGGATCGTCGTAGATCATCTGCAGCAGCCCTTCCGCCACGCGATAAGGATCGGTGCCGCCTGTCGATAACAGCACATGCTCGGCTTTGCGGCGGACTTGATAGGCAGGTGAGAGGAACTGTTCCCGAAGCGGCGTATACTGTATTCCCAGCAGCTTGCGGCCGGCATTGTCATAAGCGGCGCAGTCTTTACTGGTATCATAATTGACCACCAGGTCCACGGCGCAGTCGAAACTGCGCAGATCGTCCAGATAAGCCGTTTTGAAATAGCGCCGAAGGGCCACGAAATAGGACGTAGTGGCAGAATAGGAATCTATGAAAAGCCATGGCATGTTGTGGGAGACGTGGGAGCCATCTCCGGCAGGACGGTCGTTCTCTGCGGGCATATTCGAGGCAAGACAGGAGAGCAGGGCGGGGATCTCCGAGTCCAATTCCCGGTAGCTGCGTTCCAGACAGAAGACTGCGAATTCCCGGGGTGCGGTAAAGCGTTCTTCCAGAAGCGTAAGACTTTCCTTATCGGATACGATAAATTTAACATATGCGCCTATCTTCACGCAGGCGCGCGCGATGGCGAGACATCTTACAAGGTGTCCGGTCGCGATCTTGCTGTTTCCGTCTGTTCTAAAGTAAATGTCAGTCATTGTTACCTCCCTTATATCAGACCATTTTCAGGATACTTCACTGTTATGCTCACGGCAGATCTGTCTGACGCTTAGTATAATACTAAAGTATTTGCCTGAAAGCAATCTGGTCAAATATTCAACAGGTCAGCCATATTTGAGAAGTTGATGATCAGATCATCGTAGATGCCAGCTTTTACAGAATCAGCAAAGGTATAATCTCCGGTATCCTCTGATTCAAAGTTGTAAACAAGGATACGGTTCTTCTCCGGGTCAACGATCCAATATTCTCTAACGCCTGCAGTGCGGTATTTAAAGAGTTTTGTGAAATAGTCCATACGCCTGCTGCCGGGAGATACAATCTCTATGATCCAGTCCGGTGCTCCAGTGCATCCTTTGTCGTTAAGCTTGTCGGGATCACAGATCACACTGATGTCTGGCTCTACATAGTTTGTGTCATCTTTATTCAGAAATACAGCAAAGGGAGCAAAAAAGGGCTCGCAGGAACTGTTTTTGGATTTAATATAAGAGTTTATGGAAGAAAAAAGTTCCCGCGCTATTGCCTGATGCCTGCGATTGGGCGGAGCCATATAGTATATCTGGCCGTCAACCAGTTCGGCTCTGCTGCCCTCCGGCAAACTGTAGATATCGTCGATGGTATAAAGCTTTTCTTGTGCCAGTGGTGGTGACATAGTAACATTCCTTTCTTGGTTATTGTATGTGGTTTGGTGCTGCTTATTCTCCAGAGCCGGCAGCAGGCTTTTTAATATCGTCAATTGTCAAGGTAACAGATTGGCCGTCAGGAGCTTTACATTGGAGTTTCCATCCCATTCATTAGCCACCTGTTCATTAGTTCTGATGTTAACATACCATAAATGATTATAAAGTTCTAGATAAAGAAATAAAGTAATCAAAAATGAAATAAAAACTGAATATTTTTCCCCCTGTACGATTGGACGCTCCAAGGAGCATCCAACCCGACTTCCACATTCACAAAACCCGCGCTTACGCGCTTTTGCGTCTGCTTGCGCATCCGCATTTTGCTCATTTGGAAGTGGGTTGCTAATCCAATGCCTTGCCTGCATTGCCATAAATGGCATGCAGACTGGTCATTGGATTGCAACCGCACAGGTGGATATTTTTTATCTGGGATTTTTCAAAGGAATGATGATTGACAGCACTGCGTCAGCATTATATACTTATAACGACTAATGATAATAGTCAATTAGAAAAAGGAGAGGTGCAAATGAAAAGCATTTTCAGTGTTACCAATGCGGAACGAGAAGTGATGGAAAAGCTTTGGGATCAGAAGGAAAGCATCAGACAGTCTCAGCTGCTGACGCTATTTGAGGAAGAGGGAAAGGAGTGGAAGCGGCAGACGCTCAATACTTTCCTGGTAAACCTGGAAGAAAAGGGATTGGTCGTAAGGGAAAGAAGGATGGTCAAAGCCGTATATGGCAGGGAAGAGTACAACCTGATGCGGATGAAAGAGGAGATTGACCATATGTATGGCGGTAAGTTGAGTAATTTCGTGGCTGCCTTTACCGAGAAGAATGGGATTGATGAGGAGGAAGCGCAGGCGTTGCTCAAAATTCTGGAAAACAAGTAAGGAGAGACGATGGGATATCTGATGGTAATGTCTTTGTCAGGGACAGTCATGACAGGCATCGGCTCCCGGCATGTATCTGACTTTTTACCCCATTGGTCTTATTATATGATCCGCGCAAATGGGGATGTGTATATCAACTCTTATATGAAAATACAATATATGGCAGCCACCATATGGATTCTGGGAGCCGTGTTTGTTTTTCTGGCAGAGCTGCTTGTCCATCGCAGGAGTGGAAGGAGACTTGTAGATTGCATGGATGAGGCAAAGGTATCTGCCGAAACATGGGGGATCAGGAGAGGCGGCAGATTTTGCCATATACAGCAGAGAGTCACGGTATATCGGGATGTGCCGGATGGACAGGATATGACATTCGGATTGTTTCGACCGGTTATTCTATGCACGCTGAAAGACGGAAAAAAGCAGGAAGAGTATGCACTGCAGCATGAACTGGTCCATGTCAGGAGAGTGGATATTTTCTGGAAGATGCTGCTGCGTCTGGCGACGATCCTGCACTGGTGGAATCCGGTGGTGCGGTATCTTTGCCATGATTTTGAACGGCTGTGTGAATGCTCTTGTGATGAAATAGTTCTGCAGGGAAAGACTGAGGAGGAGAAGAAAGATTATCTGCGCCTTGTGGTAATAGAAGCAGAAAAAGTAAAAAAGGGTAAAAGAAAATCAGAGAACCCTCGATGGGGACTGGGGTTTGAACTGGGAAAAGAAGCAAGAAGAATAGAGGAAAGGATGGAAAACGCAATCCGTAGGCATCAGGGGGCAAAACCTTTTGACCCCGACATCATTTTATTATGTTATAGTTAACGACATTAGAAATTTCGTTTTTGGCCTCGCAGGGGCTACCGTATATGGCTCCTGCAAGAGCCGGAAACAGAAATTTGTTATGTCGTTTACTATAATCCATGGAAGGCATAAAATCAGATTACAAATATCAGTATCGAAGGTGATAGAAAAACAGGAGATGTTTTTTTGATAAATAACAGAACAAAATGGTAAAAAGTTAATGTAGTTTTGGATAAGGAGGAATTTTTTGTGATAAAACATTATTTAAAAAAGGCGATTTCTTTTGTATTAGCAGCTGTCATTGCGTGTGGTTCAATTACTGTATGCGCTGCTGAGGGTTCGATAGAGGCATTGGCTTCGGAGGAATATCATAGCAGTGTAAAAAGAAATATGTTAGACCAGGTTACTCCGGAAGAAATGTTTGAAGCAAGGGTAAATGGACTTGAAATTGTTAATAAGATTACAGATCCGGATACCATCCAACAAATGGCAAGAGATGAACAAATAAGCGCAGATGAAAATGGAAATTTACCGATTAGCATTATTACTTATGAATTACGAAAGAGTGAAGAAGGTAACAGATCCGTACGATTAGAGAAGGTTCCTTTTGAAGTAGAACTGCGTGACGATCAATTTGTCACGGTCTGTGATATCAGGAATTTCCGCATATTATGTTACGTTTGGCATTGGAACGAAAGTTATGCTTTTGCATTGACAGACGAGATTCTTGTATGGAATATGAATACCCATGAAATAGAACGAACAATTGATATGAAGCAAGAATATCTGTTCTCGGCAGTATTGGATGATGATGGAGGAATCTGTTTGAGCTGTGCTGATGTGAACGACTGCAAGGGTGAAAAATGGGAACTGCGTTACCTGAAAAATGGCACGGAGAAGTTTACGGTCCTGAAAAAGGAAACAAGCACTCTGGAAGCAGGCTGGGGGAGCCCATGGCTGGTACACTTTGGAAACCAGGTGGCGGGAATCTGTGAAAAGGAAGCGGAAGGCGGACAAAGCAGTTTTGAATGTTTTACTGTAGAGAATGGAATGTTGAAAACGGTGGAAGCAGTAGAATGGAATCAAGATGCTGAATATACATCCAATGGAATATCCGGCGGAAAGAATTTTTTTACATACCTGGTGGAGAGAGAGACAGGTCTTTCTTTTCAGGTTGTGAAATCGGATAGGAGCGTTATCGAAATTCCTTGGGAAAATAAGGGGTATGGTTTCGTGACCACAGGGCATCTCCTGATTCAAAGCGGTCAGGGTGAAAAGGACGGGCAGTATGTCATTTACGTGCATAATATAGAGACGGGAGAAGAAGAAAGGTATCGGGTAAGAAGTCATGGATTTCGGATGCTGGCAGATGGTGAAGACTCTTTTTATTCTGTAGACAGCTTTTATAACATTTTTCATACAATAGTAAGAAATGGCGGAGCAGAGGAATCGCTTTTGAATATGCCAAAAGAACTGCAGCGTAAGAATGTTACTTTTTTGGCGGATGAAATGGGAGCTGTTTATTTTGTTTATGAGGACCTTCCGGAGAAAGATTTTTCAGTGGAAATATATAAAGCGGAAATAGATTGAATATAGGTAAAAAATTTATGTTACAATTGAGAAGTAACCATCATTCGATCAATGTCCTGCAGTCAAAATACTCATCCATCAGATGCAGCAGGAAGGGGGATGAAGAATTGAACAATATAATCAGTTTTTCAGGAAGGCGTTCCCGGTAAAAAGGCGAAGAATAATACAAGGAGCGGCAATTGCCGTGCTTTTATGTATGATAAACATTTTGACTCCAATGCTGATAAGCGTTAAACTTTCGGCCGGGGAAGTCAGGTTGGATGCTCTTTGGAGCATTCAACCGCACAGGTGGAATTTTTTTTGTCTTGGAAAAGGTCTAAAAACACACTGTTTTTTGCGGTACGCTTTGCTTTATTCCCGCGAGCAACGAGCCAAGTGGCTGCTTGCAGACATTTGGCGACTGCCGCGAGGGTCAAATACCCCGCTGCTCTGCAGCGCTGCAAGTTTGATACCCCGTTGCTTGCAGCGGGGTCTTTGATTTTGCGGTGGTCTTGGTCTGCTTTTTACCGATACTGCAATACTCGGATTGCATGGACTGTATTTCCGCTTTCCCATTCCCGTATCATGTGACAGCGTCCCGGTGCCTGCGTTCCTGCAGTGATGGGCCTGTGCCGCCTGACCATCCCAGAAAAGAAAACTGTTCCACCGGGCAGGTACGGATAAGATAAGCCGGCAGGATTGCATCATATTCCGTGCTTCTTGGTTCCAGCATTACATCATACCGTCCGTCCGAATACGCTTTCTCTGTGGGAGGTGGTCACGTAGCGATCGGACAGATTCACGATTCAATTCTTTCTCCGCTTTTTAATGTTTCGTAAACCGCAGAGATTGTAAACGGCATACTACGCCGCTGGAGATCCTGATATGGATGCTGAGCGATCGGCCATTGACGGACAGATCCTTTATAACAGCTGAAGTCTGATCCGACATTAGCTTTGTGGAGGCGATGACCTCTTCCTGATCCCATACTTCCATAACACCGATGGAAGTTTGCTGGCTGCTGTCCGCTGTACTCTCGTAGGATAACGCGATATGATAGGTTCCTGTTACCGGTGAGAGCGCGCTGCTGCAGACAGCTTCTTCCCCGTTGCCGTTCACTTCCAGTTCTCCGGCGTCATTGACAGTACTGTTGGCGGAGTTGACCGTATAGCCGGGGGAGAAGAAGAAATCCATAGTATCCCCGAAAGCGGAGAACCCGGAGAGATTGTCAAAGAGATTGACGGGAGCATAGTACACATCATACCATCTGACTTTTCCGATCTTTTCGTACTGAGAACTGATGTAGGCAGGGAGATACAGGTCGGGAGTCTCCCACTCATACACCAGGATCAGATTGCGGTCGCCGTGACTGCTCCTGTCCAGATAGGACTGGTAATAGTCATACACCACAAGCCCATCGCCGGCATTGTATCCGCAGTAAGTGCGCGTAGGATCCAGAAGACGACAGATTTCAGGAGTCTTTTCGTCAGGAATGAAGAAGACGCTTTCCACATCCTGCTCCAGTCCGTCTATGTAATTACAGATATCGTTGGCATAGAGGGAGCTTTCACGATTCTCCAGGATTCGTCTGTCGCTGCCGGACGCGAGTAGAAGCAGGCAGGCGGCAGTGAGGGCAAAGAGGCAGGAGCGGAACAGGCGGTTGGTGGATCTGGCCCATTGTGCGATCTGCATGGGAAGAAGCACCATGAGAGGAATGAGGGCGATCAGGTAGTAACGGTATTCCATGGTCAGATTCCCTGGGCTGTATCTGGTATCAATGAAAAGCAGAATTATCAGGTTCCAGGGAAGGAGGAGTGCGAGAAGAGGTCTGGCGCTCACTGTCTCTTCCGGACGGAACAGGACACACATCTGGCCGGCACAGGCAATAAGCAGCAGGAACAGGAGCAGCATCCTGAGCAGATACAGAACGCCATCAACAGAGACGGCGGCAATATCCTGCGTGGGGATAGTGTCCAGTGCCTGAAAAAGTCCCAGGAAGACGGCATTGAAGTTCAACTGCCAGTTCTCCGGTTTGGTCAGAAAGAGGACATTGCCTCTGGCAATGATACCGCTCATTTTACCGGCCAGGGAGCCTGTCAGGAAGGCAGCCAGACTGAGAACGGCCAGAGCGAGATGATATCTGTTGTATTTCCGGATCTCCCGGTGATACAGGAAATCGAACCCTGTATAGAGGAACAGCGGCAGGATGCCGCAGAACATCACATAGAAACCGCTGGACAGCGATGTGAGGAAGAGAAGCAGGAAATAGGCTGCGAGGAGCAGGAGGTTTCCTATCCTCCTCCTTCTGCCTGCAGGAACGGTGAGCAGCAGGATACAAAGCAGGGGCAGCATCACTTTGATCGTGTACTGGGCACCGTTGAAGAACATCATGTTAAAGTATTCCAGCATACCGTAGGCGTAAGGTGTCAGTACGAGGATCACGGCCGCGAGAGCATGGCTACGGTATGGGGTATGGCGAAAAATGCCGTAGATGATGCCGGTAAAACTGCAGATCATGATAAGATTGCCAAGCCCGAAGGCGAGAAAGATGTTATGCGTGAGTGCATAGAAGGGTACGGCCAGAAGCAGAGAGCAGTCCAGTTCCATGGTCGTGATGTATTTCCAGTCAGGAAGGAAGAAGGATCCGTTCCGGCACATTTCCAAAGCATGCATATACAGCTTTGCGCCGTCGTAGTCGATCATCTTCGGAGATTCGACAAGATTCATATAGGCAAGGAAAAGAATCTGACCTGCCGCAATCAGCAGAAGAAATAACTTGTAGTATCGTTCGGCATGTTTTCTCATTTGTGCTATGTCTCCTTCCGGGTGTGAAAGTTGCTTCAGGTCACGAATCAGAACTGCTTGCTGCGCTGTTCGTGATAATTTAAAGAATAATACATGAACCTTTCAATAAGATGAAGATAATATTACAGTTTTGTAATAATGGGTCGTCGGATGCCTTGCAGCGGGGTGCAGTAACGAACGGTTACCATTTGGATGTGGTGGATTATACTAAGCGATCATGGTTTTTGTATCTCTCCTTTTTTGGAATTGTGTACCCATAGAAAGCGGGATTGTAAATATACATTGCAGGCATTAGGCACATATTTTATAATCAACTATATAAATTGACATTTAAGGAGGCAGGCATGTTAAATAAGAATGACTTTGACCTGTGGGCAGATGGATATGACATAACGGTGGGGATTTCCGATGAAGAAAATACATATCCGTTTGCCGGTTACCGGGATGTGCTTGGAAACATCTTTCATGCCATTATGGAAAAACCAAACGCAACAATGCTTGATATAGGGTTTGGAACGGGTACACTCACGACAAAACTATATGAACATGGTTGTTCCATCTATGGGCAGGATTTCTCGTCAAGAATGATTGAATTAGCATCCGGGAAAATGCCGGGTTCACATCTTTATCAGGGGGATTTCACGAAAGGATTAGTAGAACCGCTGAGGAATCAATGCTATGATTTTATTGTGGCAACATACTCACAGCATCATTTGACTGATGAACAGAAAATATCCTTTCTTCGCACTTTGTGTAATTGCCTGAAAGAGAATGGGAAGATTTTAATTGGTGACGTTGCTTTTACAAACCGCGATGAATTGAATCAATGCAGACAGGAAGCAGGTGACGAATGGGATGAAGAAGAGGTATATTTCGTTGCCGATGAACTGAGAAGTGCATTTCCGGGCATTGCATTCAGGCAGATTTCATACTGCGCAGGTATCCTGACATTGACTCGTTAGCTTCCGGTTTGTTAAGAATATACATTTTATTTCAAATGTTATGCAGTGGGAACACTTTTCTGAAAAGCAAAATTACAATAAGATTTACGAGGAGGCTCAGTATGGGTTCATCTATAGCGATCATCACTGCCAGAGGGGGCAGCAAGCGGATCCCGCGCAAGAATATCAAGGAATTTTGCGGGAAACCGATCATTGAGTATTCGATAGAGGCAGCATTGCAGTCGGGATTGTTTGAAGAAGTCATGGTATCTACGGATGACGCGGAGATCGCAAAGATCGCGCAGGCAGCCGGTGCGCAGGTGCCTTTTATGCGCAGCAGCGTGAACGCAGGAGACTATGCAGGCACGGATGATGTGTTGATGGAAGTATTGCTCGCGTACCGTGAGCTGGGCAGGGAGTTTGACACTTTCTGCTGCATCTATCCCACGGCTCCCTTTGTGACGGCACAGAAACTGCAGAAGGCCATGGGACTGTTGGAACAGGCGGATTCCGTGATGCCGGTGGTGGCATTTTCCTTCCCGCCGCAGCGGTGCATGATCTTAAATGAGGCAGGAGAGTTACGGATGAAATGGCCGGAGCATGCACGGACGCGCTCCCAGGATCTGGAACCCTATTACCATGACTGCGGACAGTTTTATTGCTGCAGGACAGCGCCCTTTATGGAATATAAGACGACGGATCTGCCGCATATGGTGCCGATGATCATGAGTGAACTTGAGGTGCAGGATATCGATAATCAGGATGACTGGGAGATTGCGGAATTAAAATACCGGAAGATGACAGGGAGGTGCCGGCAAGCATGAAAAGAGAGCCTGTGGCAACAGTTATGAAAGCAATGATCATCGGTGCCAGCGGTGAGGCGTTTCATACGATAGAAAAAGCCCATGAGATGGGCCTGTCCGTGACGGCTCTGGACGGGAATCCGAAGGCGGAGGGACTGCAGGCAGCCGACAAGGGACTGGTGGTGGATATCTCGGACGAAAAGGCAGTCATAGAAGCAGTGCAGAGAGAGGGTGCGGATTTCGTGCTGACCGTTCCGATCGGCAGATATCTTACGACCATCGGAGCGGTCAACGACGCGCTTGGACTTCCGGGGATCAGCAGACGGATGGCGGTTTTGTGTACGGACAAATACCGTTTCCACCAGAAGCTGCAGGAGCAGGATCTGAGAAGAAGCCATTGCTTTGCGGTAGGTGGAGCGGACGGGTTTGATCCGGATGTGCTGGCTGAGAAGGTGGCGGAGGACAGAATGCCATTCATATATCCAGCCATCTTAAAGCCGCGGTTCGGTTCCGGCAGTAGAGGAATACAGATGCTGGAAAATGAAGAAGAGCTGGCAGCACAGATGCGCATTTTAAAGGGCACGCAAGAGGAATATGTACTGGAGGAATGCATGGCCGGAGAAGAGTACGGTGTGGATGGCGCTGTGATCGGTGGTCGCTTCCATATGGTGCTGCTGCGGAAGAAGGAGAATACGCCGCCGCCGGCCAGACAGGCAGTGGGGTACGTATCAGTGCTGCCCGAAGCGCCGTTCTGGCAGCAGGCATGGGAGTATATGAGGAAGGTAGTGGATTGTCTTGGATTGGGGGAATGTCTTCTCCATGCAGACTTGATCCGCAGTGCGCAGGGTCCTTTTGTGATCGAGATGTCTGCGCGGCCTTCGGGGCATAATCTGCACAATCTTTTTACACCGTTGTGCACGGGAATTGATATGGCGGAAGAATATATCAAGTACAGGATGGGACAGGCGTGGAATTTCACGCCGGCTGTGACCAGGCAGGCGATGATCCATTATTTCGATCTGCAGGGAGCGGTCATGGATGTGCCGACGCAAGAACAGGTACGGCAGTCGGAACCCTCTCTGATCGGCTGGGAATGCCATATCAGGGCAGGGGAGGAATTGATGCCGGTGTCAGACGGTCATTCCCTCATGGGGAGAGGATATTTTATTCTGGAAGGAGAAGAAGGGGAACTGCAGGATAAGGTGCGCAGGGTCAAGGCGCTGTTTCGGCTGGCGTGATGCGTATTGTTATCGGTTCACGTCAGCCGATGGTTCCGACACGTGGTGATCTGCAATGACTGTACGGGTATTTATGTCAGTCGATCAGTTCCCACGCCAGGGGCGTCCCTTTCTTTAGGAAATGCTTCGCTTTCTTTCCCAGGATTTCTTCATAATACATGGTGTGCAGGCCGTTGCCGGGACGAATGGAACGGATATTGTCAGGAGTAAGAAGTCCTCCGGCCGGAATATCTTCCACTACAAAAAGGGAACGGGAACCTTCATGCTCCAACTTCTGGGCATCGGTCAGAATATATTCGCTGCTTCCAAGCGCTTTCTCCAGAATGCGGATCTGTTCGACCATTTGGCGAAATTCCTCCGGCTCCATGGAGAATGCGCTGTCCGGGCCGCCGTCCGCCCGGCGCAGAGTAAGATGCTTCTCTATCATTTTGGCTCCCAGCGGGATAGCTCCCGCGGAGACGATGGTGCCCAGCGTGTGATCGGAGATGCCTGTCAGACAATCGTAGGTCTTAGACAGTGTGGGGATCACATTTAAGTTTACCGCCTCGTAGGGGGTGGGATAGGAGGAAACGCATTTTAACAGGATCACATCTTCATTTCCTTCCTGTTTGCAGACACCAAGCGCCCGCTCGATATCCTCCGGATAAGCGATGCCGGTGGCGAAGATCATAGGCTTGTGCAGACGCGCGATCTTACGGATCATGGGAATATCGTTGATCTCGTAGGAAGCGATCTTATAGGCGGGTACATCCATTTTCACCAGAAAATCCACGGAAGTAAGGTCGAAGGGAGAAGAAAAGCACTCCAGTCCCAGCCGGTTTGCTTCTTCTTTCAGCTTAGGCTGCCAGTCCCAGGGCGTATAGGCTTCCTGATAGAGTTTATAGAGCGTAGTCCCGTCCCAGATGGTGCCTTCGTTGATCTGGAAGCATTCGTCGTCGCAGTCCAGGGTGATGGAATCTGCCGTATAGGTCTGCAGCTTCACCGCGTCCGCACCGGCTTCTTTGGCCGCATGGATGATCTCCACTGCCCGGTCGTAATCCTGATTGTGGTTGGCCGAGATCTCCGCCACGATAAAGGCGGGGGAGTCGGCGGAGATGGTTCTGGATCCTATCTTAAATGATTTGTTCATGATAATCCTCCATTCTTGCACAGCACGCGAATTTGAGCGTAAGCAGTAATTTGCACGGTATTTGCCAAAGCAAAGGCTATTTGCAGTAAATGTAAAGACCTGAACTGTTACTTTCCGGGTTCCTTAGCGCTAATGCCGCGGGAATTTATTCCAGGTAATTCTTCTGCAGATATTCGTCGTTTCCCCAGGCTTTCCTTGCGGTAAAGAAACTTCCATCCGCCTTCTCAATGACCACTGCCGGGAAATAATGGATAAAAAGCGGATTCAGGCACATGGTATAGCCGCCGGCGGTGTCATAGATGATCTTATCCCCGACAGCAAGCGCAGCGCCGTCCACGATCTCAAAGAGCCTGTCGTACTCCATGCAGGTAGCGCCGCAGACCCATTGGGACTTCTCTCTCGCTCGTATGCCGCTGTCGCTGCAGTACTCGATATGATGGGGATATACGTGTCTTGTAACGAGTGGGTTTAAGTTGACGCGGCTGCCGTCCGTGACGATAAATTTTCTGCCGCGGATATTCTTGATATCCAGTACCCGGGTCTCAAAAGTGGTGGCGCGGGAGATCAGGGAGACACCGGGTTCGGCGATCAGGGTGGTCTTCTCCCGGTCAAAATAGGTGGCGAGAACTTTGCAGATCTCTTTGAAATAATCACGGTAATCCGGTTTGTCGTCCCGGCCGCCGAAATAGCCGCCACCCATATCGATATAAGAGAGGGAGAGATTGTATTCCTGTGCGATCCGTACGGCCATACCGGCGAGAGCGCCGTAAACCTGTACGGTCCTGGACTGGGTGGAGGAGTGGAGATGGAGTCCGGCCACCCGCACATTCGGCAGACGTGTCAGCCGGGCTATGGCATCTGCCAGCACACCGTTCTCATAACAGTATCCGAAACGGCCGCCTTCGGATTCCACCAGTTCTTCCTGCGGACAGAGGGCGGCGATATCGCAGTTCACCCGAAGCCCCACGCCAAATTCATGGGCCGGGTAGAGCTGGCTCAGTTCTCCCATCCAGGTGAGTTCATCAGAGGAATCCAGATTCACATAGCCGCCGGCGATCAGGACTGTCTCGAAGATCTTCCTGTCCTTGATCGGGCCGTTGTAAATGATCTGCCGGCCATGATAGCCAAGGCGGTGCGCCAGGTCATATTCCTCGGCGGAGACTACTTCCGCGTAGAAGCCTTCCTTTCTGAGATAGGAGAGGAGCCAGGGCAGGGAGTTGGTCTTGAAAGAGTAACCCATAACGAAATTGCCCCAGTTTTGTGTAAGAGAATCCCGAAGAAGATTGATGTCATAAAGCAGTTCTTTTTCCTTGATCCTGTAAAAAGGATAGCTTGCCGGTGCGTTGTCCATGTCTGATCGTCTCCTGTATCCTGTCTGTGATTGTAAATGGTGGTCATTTTGTAATCATACCTCATTTTGAAGCGTGGTACAATGCAGAATTTTGATTGGCAATGGTTAAAACGGGTGTTATAGTATAAGCAGGATGATTATATGCGGCCGCATTGGAACGAAAGGGCATCTGTGTATGATGCGGTAAATCTGGACAGTGCTGTGCAGAAGGAACTGAAGGAAGCGATAGAG
>ERZ779637.471-NODE-471-length-26498-cov-4.903112_pt1 | contig 26498 bp, 38 predicted proteins | sample MGYA00514196_ERZ779637 | MGnify/ENA primary metagenome ERZ779637 (study PRJEB29562, sample SAMEA4376700) | mouse gut metagenome | isolation source: Cecum | study: EMG produced TPA metagenomics assembly of the A DSS colitis mouse model was used to assess the...
CAGGGTAAAGCTTCAATCAAAATTAGGTTTTTTACAGAGAGTGGGGTATATCTTTAAGATATACTCCATTTTTTATTAAGATGATATTGACTTTTTATAATATTCATGGTATAATATAACAAATGTATGGAAAGGGGTAGTGATTATGTTTATTGTTGTGGATTTTGGTAAGAGATTCTCAAAGCTGAGAGTTTTAGATACAACAGATAATATAACTGAGGAGATTGATGTTTCTACCTTGGCATCTGCACGTGCAAATGGGATTGAGTTATATCCAATGTATCTTAGAATGGTAGATGTTAAGTCAGTTCAGCATGGTAACGGTTATCTTATTGAGAAAAGGAATGATGGTAAGCGTCTTGTAATTCCAAGTTCGATTTTGGAGCAGTATGTGCACAGTGGTTTTGCTGTGATAGCGAAATAAGGATGTAGATACTATGGGAAGAATAATTTTTGGGGATATAATTTTAGATATAGACAGTATAGAATTTGCAGGTGTGGAGTATGATAATGAGACTGATATTATTAGTCTTAATGTTCATATGAAGTCAGGAAAGTGTATAAGTCTGGAATCTATAATGGAGCCAAGTATACATCATATGTATTTGTTGCGTATTCTTAATGCATTGTTTATAAATGCTATGGAAAAGATGAATGATGCAGTTATACCTAATTCTGTAATTGATTCTGTTTATGGTCTATTAAGACAGGTAGAGGAGAGTAATATTATAAAGAAAATTTTTGGTGATACAATTGTCAGTTTGGCTGAGATGTATAATGCAGGTTACTTTTATGGTATAAGAAAGTATGGCAGGAGTGATAAATATAAAAAAGTTTTAGATGAGATTGAGCATTTAGCTTCAGGTGTGCAATCAGAAGCATTTCTGTTGCTCGATAGTGAGATTATAAAGTATAAGGCAGACACAAGATTGTAGAGCGTAGAGGGGTAGTGTTACAATGGAGATAAATAATAAAGCAGCATATCATGATTACTATGTTGATGAAACGATTGAGAGTGGTATTGCTCTCTGGGGAAATGAGGTAAAAAGTATAAGGGACGGACGTGCAAGTATCAAGGGTGCTTGGTGTCAGATTCAGGATGGAAATCTTGTATTAAGGGGTATGCATATCAGTCCGTGGCATACAGCAAATAAGTTTGATATTGATGAAAATCGTGAGAGGCAGCTTCTTGTTCACAAGCGTGAGATTATTAAGCTAGAGGAGAAGGTTAAATTAAGTGGAGTTACCATTATACCCTTAAAGGTTTACTTTACTAATAATGGTAAGTGTAAAATTTTGGTCGGGGTATGTAGAGGCAAGCATAATTATGATAAGCGCCAATCACTCAAGGAAGCTCAGGCTAAGAGAGATATTGAAAGAGCAGTGAAGAGCAGTTGATATCGGTTATTAATGGTGACTTAAATTTTTGTTATTTTTGTCACCATTATTTTTATTGGAGGTTTAAATCGAGGTGTCAGATTTTGAAAACATATGTAAAATGCTTAATAGTTCAGAAGATTGTACATGCTATGATGTAGTTGAGAGAAGTGAGGTATTCGGTGAGGAGTATATAGGTGTAAAAGTAATAAGCATAAATGGGGTAGAATTGGTTTTTCATGCTGGACTTGAAGAATTGCTTACTGTAAGACCGAAGCCAGAGATAAAAATAAAATATACTGGTAGAAAGGTTTAGTCTATGTTTGAGTTGGATATTTTATGGTGTATTATATTTTGTGCGGCAGTTTGCTGGATGTGTATAAAAATTTGGGGTAGGTATGAGCCAGCACCTCTTATTATGCGTATTATTGCATTTACTCCAGTTATGCTTGCGGTATTTATACCGTTATTTTGTCCATATGATCTTATTGATTCAGAGATTGTAATACCAAAGGAAGGCAATATGATTGTTACTATGCAGGGTTCATCTTATTTGGATATACGTACATATATTCTTTCAGACAATAATGATGATTTAAGAGACTTTATTAACGATAGTATAAAGGGTGCTTCGATAAAGGTAGTAAGGGGTGATACAGAATTATATAATTATATTTTTAGTTATTATGAAAATCCAGATGATATTTATGAGCGTGTAGTTTCCATGTATGATTCTTGGTGTAATGATGGCATTGTTCTGGAGACGATAAAGCGGCATAAGTTATTGATTTTTTATGTAGACTCTAAGTATTAGTAATTAAGTTTTGTTTCTGTAATGCTGATTTTAGAGTAAGTTTATCATGATTAGTGAGAAGGAGTTTGACTTTTATGAGCGATGAGGTAAATCAGAGAACATTAGATGCATATGTTGTTTCAAGAATAATGGATGAAAAAGTTCTTAAGGGTTTTTGTATTGTTATTCCAGATATAAATGAAGCACAGCGTATACCTGTTTCGTGTTTGAAAAATATAGCACTTAAGGATAGGGTATATTTTGTAAATGCTGAATATAGTTTTGAGTATGATACGCTTACTGGTACTCAGGGCAGTTTAACATCTTATCCTACATTGGATAAGCATTATGTTGTAACATCAAAGCAGGGTGTTGTGGTTACGCATCTTATTTTGAGTAAAGAGGATAGAAAGCCACTAGGGGTAGTTTGTTTTGATGCTCTTGGTACAAGAAGTAATTTATTATTTAAGTCCTTGGATACATTATTGAGAACAGGGTATATTCCTTGTAATTTTGATATGCAGTTTGCTGAGGAGTACAATATGACAATACCTGTACCAAAAGATGGTGGCAGGTTTAAGACAGTAGAAATGTCCACTCCTAAGAAGTTGCTTGGTATGTATGCAAACGATGATGAAAAGGCTGAATATGAAAAGAATAAAAGTATAGAAATTACAAAGAGTAGCGCAGATGCGACACCTTGTATTAAGGTTTTGAATGTAAATGCTATAAATTCGAGTTCTTTTGCTAAGTCTGGACAGGAGAAAATGTTGCAGGCTCAAATAGCATTAAAGAATATTTCTCCTTATTATTATACGATATTTACTGCGTTAAAGAAGATTTTTGTGGATACTAATAGTACTTTAGGTGTAACTGAAACAACTATTTTTATTGATTTTGGTTTTATAGCGGCAAGGACTGTGCCAGAATTAGTGTTTCTTTTAATTCATGAGGTTATGCATATCTGTATGATGTGTGGTTTGCGTAAAGGAAATCGTAATCATAAGTTGTGGAATATTGCAAATGATTTATATGTAAATGAAATTATATGCAGGGATTTTGGTATTGTTGACCTTGGGAATGATAAAGAGATTAAAGTAGGTAATAAGAGTTACTCTATATGTGCAGAACCTACTGGTTTTTATCTTAGTAAGATTGATGAAACTATAGATTTAAGATACGATTCACCAGAAACAATTTATGCAAAGCTTATAAAGGAGAATCCAATAAAGAGTAAAACTAAAAAACCACAGAAACAGAAGAAAAAAGAGGAGAAAAACAAGGAAGAAGACGAGTTTAGAAAGAAGCTTATTGAAGCTATCGAGGAGATGCGCAGGGGTGTTTATCATGAGCGTAAAGCTGTGCAGCATAAGAATGAGGATAAAAAGCTTTTAGGTCAGACAGAGATTCACGATGGAAAGAAGAAATTAAATGATGCCACACTTCCTATGATTATACAGGAAATGATGTCGGGTGGAGTTGTAGAAGATAGCGATGCAAATGACAAGGCATCTAAGGCAGAGCAACCTAAAAATCTTAAGCTTGCAAAAATGCTTGGTGAACGTGGTATAAGTAATAAGAGTATCATTGATGCCATGAAGGTTGTATGGGATGGTTGCGAAAATGTAGACACAGGGGTAGATGTTGGAAAGCCTAAACAGATTTTAAAGGGTTGTACTTTAATTTCTAATGGTTTAGATATGCTTGAGGAAGCCCTTAGTTCAGAACCTCAGAGTATGCCTGATCAGGGAGATGGTAATGATGATTTCTCTGATGATGGAGATGGAGATGGGCAGGGTAGTTCTGGAGATAGCGATGATAGCAATAATCAGTCTGATAGTTCTAATAAATCTGATTCAAGCAGTGGAAATGGTGCAGGTCAGGGTTCTAACGATGGAAATGGTAATGAGGAAGAGTGTACGGTAACTTATAATGGAAAGAAGCTTACTGGTACATATAGTAATGATATATTCACAGAAACAGAGGGCGTTTCCGAAGAGGCGCGTCAGAAGCGTATAGATGATACAAGACGTACATTGCAGTCAATTAATACTAAGATTAAGATGGAAGAAGAGGAGGGTAAAGATTTATCAAAGAATGCTGGAAATAGTAATGGTATGGTGCAGAGGTATATTGATTTTGGTATATCAGTAGGGGTAGATTGGAAAGTAATTTTAAGAAAGATTTGTAAGAGTGGACATAAAAAGACATTTAATTTGGCACAGCCAGAACCAGCATATATGAGTAGTGGTATGACAATTGCTAGTAGACAGTCAATTGGTAAACCAACAAAGATAAGAGGTATTAAGTTTGCGATAGATGTATCAGGTTCGGTTAGTGAGCAGGACTTAAGAATTTATTTATCAGAGATAAATAATATTTTTAAGGATTTTGATATCGATGGTGAATTGATTTATTGGTCTACAGAAATAGGAGATGCTGGTCTGTTTTCTTCATTAAGGGAAATGCTTCGGGTAAAGCCAAAGAGTACAGGGGGTACTGATGTGTTGTGTGTATTCCAGTATTTGAATGGTGAAATTGCAGTTGATGGTATTAAGGAAAAGGATAAGATACGCGATATGGAGGCGGTATTTATATTAACAGATGGTTATTTCTCTGAAAATTATAGTGAATATACATCTAAATTTGGTAAAAAGGTTATATGGCTTATAACTGGGAGTGCTTTGCATTTTAAGCCGCCTTTTGGTCGTGTAATACAGATTTCGGAGGGGTAGATTTTATGCAGAAAAGAGATTATTTAGCCATAATAGGTTATGGCGAGGTATATAGTGGTGGTAGAGTAGATGAGCTTTTTGAGACTATGCATATCAGTGTAACTGATACAAATTATATGAATATTAGTTATAGTCGTTTTTTATCATTAGCAGAAATGCCTGTTGGTAAGATCAGGGGGCTAAATTTTGATTGGGGTCAGAGAGGAGATATAGTTCAGAGTTGTGGAAGTTTGAATAGATTTAAGACTTGTAGATGGCTTTTATTAGGTTCTTGCAAATTTGATATTGGTCTTGGATATATGCTTTATGATATACAAACAAGAGTTATAAGAATAGTAGGCAAAAATGAGATTATAAATAGTGGTTTACAGGTTCAGAATATGTCAGTTAAGAAGGAAACTGGGTTTAAGAAAGGATATGCACCTATGGGTATTAATCATTTTGGTGGAGTGAATAAGTTAATTCAGTTTAATCCTGATTATGATTATGTGTTTCAAAAGTATAATGGTCAAGTAATTAGTTTATAATAAAGAAAGGAAGATTTGAGAATGGGAGCTAATGGAAGTAATGAGTCAAGGGAAACGTTGAACATACCTAAGTGTCATATGAAGGATTTCTATGACGATTTAAGGGACAAATTAAGTCTTGTTACTGGTATTGTAAATTATGAGCAGTTTGGGCTGACATTAGAGGATATCCGTAAGCCAATGTTGTGTGTTGGACTTCCGGGCATTGGAAAGACGTGTGGTATTATCTCTATTGTTAAGAGTTTGAATGAAGTTCTGAAGGAGAGGGGTAGTGATATTCATCTTGGTTTCAAGAAGATTCTTCTCGGTCAGACTGTAGTTGGTTCTATGCAGGGTATTCCTGTTGCATTACCAAATGGTAAGACTGTTCGTGTACAGATGCCAGATTTACCAGATCCAGAAAGAGATGGAGAGTATGGGGTACTTTTTCTTGATGAAATTACAACAGCAGATGAAATGCAGGTTCAGCCAGCGTTAGGTTTGGCAGATGATTCAAGGTCATTAGGTGAGTATACACTTCCAGACCATTGGGTAGTAGTTGCAGCTGGAAATGGACCTGACTGTACAAACTTTATTCGGTTAGACGATATGACAATTAGTAGATTTGTTGGTTATGATATCAGTTATAATTTTGTGACAGATTTCAGACCTTATGCACATGCTACTGATATACAGTCTGATATTATTGCATTTCTTAATTTTTCACCAGACGATGTTGTTCATGTTATGAGTGATGATACTGATGAGGCTGGAAAGTTATTTCCCTGTCCAAGAACTTGGGAAAGACTTAGTATTGAGTTAAAAATGCGTGAGGCGGTTGGTAAACCAGTTGATGTTGAGGATATAGCTAATTTTGCTGGTCGTGTTATAGGACGTCAGACAGGTAATGAGTTTGGTGCATTCTGCCGTTTTAAGAAGACAATGAAGTATGATGTAGATAAGATTTTTGAGGGTACAGAAAATCCACCTACAATGGATATGCAGCAGGAGGAGTTCCATTTGTTATTGCAGGGACTTATTAAGAAGGTTACTCAGATTATAAAGACTGGTCAGGAGAATAATAATGGTATTGTTCCTACAAGTGTACATAAGCCAGTTGCAAATATGTTTAAGTGGATTTTGAATGAAAATATGAGGCTTGAAAATCAGATGAAGGCATTATTTGAAATGACTAAGGAGGTTCAGGTAATATCATTAGTCTTAACCAACTTTGAGTTTGTAGCTTTGTGTCCTGAGATTGATGAGTTCTTTGATGAGCATAGAGAGCTGTTTGATACAAACTTTGAAGAGTTGCAAATGATGTAAAAGGGGGCTGAGATTAATGACAAATTATGTAGTAATAACGAATTATGATGAGGGTACAAATACAGTTGCAGGGGTAGTTGTAACTGGTGATACTTACATGGTGAGTAATGCATTTCCGATGATGAGTGTTGTAGATTTATGTAAATGGTCTGTTGGTTCAGGTCTTGTACCATTGAATTTCGATATTAATCAGCATGGGCAGATTGAGTGGAATTGTGGTGCAAAAACAAGACTTACAAGTGGAGCAGTTATTATTCTTGCTGAGATTCGTAATTCAAGTAAGAGGACTCTGGGGTATAGATTGCTTGATATTCAGACAAGAGCAGTTGGAAATATGCGTACAAAGGATATTGTTGCTCGTGCTAATCAGACAAAAACGCCATATTTACAGAATGGTATTGTAAGAAATGGTACGGTTAATTGCTACCCTGAGCATAAATTTCCTTATATGATTGTTGATGAAAGGGTAAAGAAATCAGAGCGCATACAGAAACCGAAGCCACAGGTAAAAGCGGCGGAAAAGCCTGTTCAGCATGTAAAACAGACCGAGAAGGTTATGACTCCAGATGATTTTTCAAAGGCGCAGTTGTCAGAGCTTGAAAAGGCTAAAAAGGAGATTGGAGATATTTCAGTTATTTATGACCCTCGGTTTACTCCGCAGCAGATGCGTGTTTTATGGGTAGCAAAGAAGAAGGGTGCTTGTGTCGAGGCGTTCGCAGTACCTGAAATGTCTGTAGATGCAATGAAGTTTTATGCGGATAGATTGGTTGATTTGGGAACGGCAAATGAGTGTACAATGTTGTTACATAAGCCTGAGCTTGAAGTAAACCAGTTACAGGAATTGTTCCTTTGTATTATTGAGGGCGTGCCATTTGATGATTTGTTGGATTTATCAGAGGACGAGATAAGGGTAGAACGTTATAAGCGTAGTTCAGCATTTTGGAATGCTTCACCAGTAAATGCATATGAGATAGAGGAGAATGCAATTAATTATGCGATGCGCCTGCGTGGTTATGATAAAGATTAGTTGTTGGAATGGAGTCATCTGAAATGTGGGGTAGTTTATTACTACCCCATTTTTGTTGGGGAGAGTTGTATGTATATAGTAAGTGATAAGCAAGGTAGTCAGTATACAATATATGACACAGAGGACAGGAGTTACGGTAAATGTGAGGTAGATGAAGTCAGTGCTTTATTAAATAATAATGTATTTATATATGGGGTATCTAGTGTTTCTATAGAATATGATATTGATATGTTATTGTTATTGAGATTTTATGATACATATCGTGAGACAATTATGTCATATGATGGTTATATTATGGAGGAAGAGGACTGTGAGAAGGTAAAATACAATTGTCATTGTATAAATTTGCTTGATATTGGTGATAAAGATGTATTAGCTGATGTTGTTGATATATTAAGACATAGAAATACTGATGTATATGTAAGTGTTTCAGATACAGATTCAGTAAGATATAAGTTTGAGACTATGACTGATACTGGAATGTTTTGTATTAGGGATAATCTTTTGAGAAATGAAACTTATGTAATGGATTTTTTTGAATGTATTTCGTTGCGTTTTGTTGATAAGTTAATTATAGATGGTTTAATCATAACTAAGGATACAATAACAACTATTAAACAGAATAATGTTTTTAGTAGTGTAGATTACTTGTGGAAGATTTTACAGGAGCGTGTAATAGATGAAAATGATACTGTACGATCTTTTGTTTCTGGTATTGTAGAATCAGCGGAGTTTGGTTATAATGAATTAAGAAATGAAATAGTGGTAATTAATGATTGTAGAATACCATTATATGATATAGAGTTATGTAAGTTGGTTGAAAAACGAGATTTCCCATCGTTATTGTGGTGGAAATTTGGAAAAGTGATGGATTTTAATAAAAAGTTAGGGGTAGTTGAATTTCAGAATGGTGAATCATTAAGATTTCAGGATGTTTATTGGTTTGTTAATTTTATTGCTGATAATACATCAATACAGAAAGATTTATCAGATTATTATGAGAGGGAGTTATTAAAGGCAAAAGTTTTAAATATAAAACAGCCATTTGAGAATAAAGTTAATAAGTGTTTAAGTTTAAGTGAATCAAATATATTGAAACTTTATCCTTATAGGCGTGACTTTTCGGATGATTTGATTTATCCCGTGATGACTGATTATGGTGCATTTCAGGTTAAGCATATGCATCTTTCAGATGATTTATTTGGTGTATGTGAAAAGTTTGATGGTGTATTTTTATCGAGGGTAAGTAATCTAGGTTCTGTAATGTATGATACACAATCATATAGTGTAAAAATTGGAACAACACAGTTAGTTCGTGATGCTTTATATGCAACACCTAAGCAGGATGTATATGATTTATTTAATGTAATTGAGTATGCTGAGTTAAATGGTATGACTTCATTTGATGGAAATTTAGTTCCATTATGTGTTGGAAGGGTTGTAAGTTATAATGAGCAGGGGGTAGGGATATGGGTCGATTGTCTTGTACCCAGAAGTTGGAATACTTTTGATGAGACTGCAAATTCAGTTGTTACAATTCCATTACATTTAATGAGGGGTAAATTCATTGAGTATAATGACTGTTATTTATTTAAGACTGTATTTCATGATATAATAATGAGTAAGGATTTTGTATATAATCAATATGCGAGGTTTTCTTCAGGTATTCAGACTATATCTTTATTTAATAATAGTAATAAAAAAACATTAAAGTATGCTGAGTTTATGTCAAAGTCAGTATATAATTTATTTAATAGAATTTGTACTGAAAACGAATTATTATGAGGTATTTTTATATTAGTAAGTTCTGATAGTATTGCTTGTACCATATGTATTTTATGTATATGAAGTATATAAGATATTATTTATTTTATGCTAATATAGGCATATATTTTAATGAGATAATGTAGTTTTAAGTTTTTTCATTAATTTTTAAGAAAGGGTTTGAGGAGTTTATGAGTCTTTTAGTTAAAATGTTGCTTGGTTTAATCAGCCTGTTAGGGGTTGATTTGTTAATTGTTGGTGTAGCAAGTAGTGGTGGGGTAGTTTCAGTTTCTGTTGTTGTGATTATTCTTGTATTAACAGGAGTAGCTGGGGTAGCTTTATTATTAAAGTATATTTTATTACCAGTGCAGAAGCTATATGATGCTGTTAATTTGATTGATTTTGATAGTAATGTTATTGATTTTTCTAAGGTTGATGAACTTGAATTATCTGGTTTTAAGGAAGTTAGATTTTTACAGGATAGATTCAAGTATTTGATTGATAAGTTGTCAGATAGGATAAATCGTGTTACTAATATTACATATGAGAGTGAGCATGATGTACTTACAAATTGTTATAATTGTGCAAGGTTGGAAAAGTATCAGTCCTCTTATGAAGAGGCTCGTTCTTGTTGTATTATATTTATAGATGTAAATAATTTAAAGAAAATGAATGATCAGTTTGGTCATGAAGCAGGAGATGCACTCCTGTCTACGGCATCGGATAAGATTAGGTTCTGGTCTATATACGGTGATGTTTATCGCGTAGGTGGCGATGAATTTATGGTTGTAATAATTAATCAGACAGAACCACATATTATGCAGTTATACAATAATTGGTATCCATCGGTAGGTATATTGAATCGTCAGACTGATGGTTTTAAATGTGTCCTTTCTTGTGGTATAGCTTATGCTTCTGATAGTATAGATTTTGATGCTTTAAGAAAGATTGCTGACGATAGAATGTATGAGTTTAAGGTAGCAATTAAGAAAAAATTTGGTGAATCGATGAGATAAGGTGGGTAATAATTATGCAGATTAAGAATGATGGAAATATTACAGTAGAGTGTAAAAGAGGGGTAGGTTATACTATAAGGCATAGGAATTGTGTTGGTGCTACTTTTACGGTTACTGAGTACTTAACTCTTGCTATAGGTCAGTCATCACGTATGAGATATTCAATGGAGGAATGGCGTGAGATTCAGGCAGAGATAGAAAAAGGTGTTTCATATATGGCAAAGGTTAAGATGATGGGGGTGTATCCATTTGAGGTAAATAACGTGAAGAAGCCAGAGAAGATTACGCCAAAGAATTATGAGAATTGCTGTATTTATCTTGATAATAAGGATAGAATTATATTGTATATAGGAAGGGCTTGTATAATAAGGAATAATTATGGTTTTGATGGAAATCCTGAATACAGTTCCTTTGTCTGCGGTTTTATTGATGACAAGGATAACTTTATTAATGCACAGACAGATGGTATTAATATGAATATTAACGTTCATGAAACTAATTCAGGGGTAGATTTAAGTTTTGCCCAAAGGGTTAATAAGCCTGCTGGGTTTGTGAAGAAAATATTTCAGGGTGCTGGAACTGAGACTTGTTTCTTTGTGAATGAAAAGCCAGCTTGTCAGATAAGGAGATACTAATTATGTATTACGTAGATGATAAGAAAAATGGTTTGTTGGGGGTAGTTGATACGACAGATTGTATTAAGGAGTATATTTCAGAAAGTACGTTGGTGAGTTTAGGTTATCCGAATAATCCAGTATTTATTGATAAGCGTGATTTAGGCAAGTTAGGAACAACATGTGATAAGCCTGCATTAAAGAAAATTATCTCAGAAGCAAAGACTTCAAATTATGATGTAGATTTGTTTAATGGGATTATGATACCAAGTTTTTCTGCGGAGTATTATCGTTTAACATTTCATAAGATATTGAAGTTATTCAATTACTGGGATACAGATGGTTTTGTTATTCTTGCAATTGAGGCGCATAATGGTGGTAGTCAGCATGGGATAGTTTTATTATGCACTGATGGTAGTAGTTATAATGCAAAGTATTTTGGTAATAACATTAATCTTGCACCTGAGTATCCATGTGCTTCAGGAAGTTTATACAATAGATTAGATGGGGTAGATTTGCATGCAGAAAGATTATATGTAAGATTTATGTATGGTGTTGTGAGGTCTTATGTTGATGTTTTGAATTGTGAGATGCCAATGGTAATGAATGCAAATGATGCTAGTTATTAGTGACATTTTCTTAATTTTGTGTTATAATATACTTGAGGTGATTATATAGATATAGATTTTTTAAGTATTTTATCTGATGAGGATTTAAAGTCTGGTATTCAGTCTAAGTTATTTGGATTTTCAGTTTTATGTGAAGATAGTGAGTTGTATAGAGTAACTTGGGGAGACCAGATTGGTGTAGCACATGTTGAGAATTTGCATAATAAACGTTATATAAAGATGCATTATTTATTTGGAGATGGTTATAAGTATGATGTTCCATTTCAGAATGTAATGCAGTTGCTTGAATCCAGAACAATACCAAGGACTCGTGATGATTTATGGTACTATTTAAAGGCATATGGTCTGCGTGAATATAATACTTTGGAAATGGTTAAGAAAGACCACGGTGTGAGTTATTCTGATTTTTATTGGATTAGGTTTATGGGTGAGGAGTTGACTTTTAATGATGTACGAGTTAGATAATGTCATGGTTTTTGGTACTTCTGGTTCTGGAAATCAGAAAAAGGCATGGTTTGGAGATACACTTGTCAAGGTTGATTCTAAGTATAGGGAGTCAATAAAAGAGCGTGATGCGTCTATAATAGGCACAGCTTTCGGACTCAATATGGTTGAGTATCAGGTTGATAAGTGTATTTTTGATGGTAAAATGAGGAATTGTTCAGTAAGCAAGACCGATCTTGAGGTAAATTTCTGTCAAGAAGTGTTTGACATATTGTAGAAAGTGTGGTATAATAGATATGGAATAGAAATGGAGGAAAATTAAGTATGGTTGTATTTTATGATATAACTTTCGATGAAGATTGGGTATATGCTATCGCAGAAGATTATGGTTTAAAACAGCGTGGATGAGTGAAGATTCATCGTAGAGATGAAATTGCGGAGTATGAGTTAAAGACTTTTAATATTATGAAAGCTTGTTCTAATTTAGTAGTAGATGTTAATGACGGTAAAATTAAGCAAAACTCTCAGAAGTCTTATGTATGGGGGTAGAGTTGTGTACAAGTTGGATAATGTTATGGTTTCCGATACTAAAAGAGCATGGGTTGGAAATCAGTTTATAAAAATTGATTCAAAGTATAGAGAGTCTAAGAAGGAACGTGATGCATTTTATATTGGAACTGCCTTTGGTTTGGATAGGGTAAAGTACCATGTTGATAAGTGTATATATCATGGCAAGATTCATAATTGTTGTGTATGTACAAATTTTCTTGATAAGGACGAAGAGTTGATAACTTTGAGTGATATGTTAAATAGATGTAATGTTATAATTCCAATGAATAGGACTTCGGAGGAGTACTTTAATTTGGTATGCAAGTGTGTATATTCATATACAGGTCTTGATGCTAGAGAATGGCTGATGAATTTGCTTGTATTTGATTTCTTGATAGCCAATTCAGATAGAACTATGTCAGATATAGGTTTTATCAGGGGTAATAATGGAGGTTTTAGATTTGCACCAATATATGATAATGGTATGGCATTCTTTGGGACTGATTCAGAAATGTCTTTAAAGCAGTTAAAAGAGAGGTCATTGAGTTTTAAGTCAAAACCTTTTAGTAAAAATCCAAGGTTGAATTTAATAAATATAGATATTGCTCGTAAGATAGCATATAGATATAAACATTCTTTTTATGGTAAATTAGATGGAAGTTATGATATCTTGGACTCAAGAAAGTTGTTGTTACAGTTTAGGTTTAATTTGTTGGGATAGAAGGTGAATTTTACGAATACAGGTATTGTAACTGTTAGGAAAGATAGGGCTTGTGCAATATGTGATAATATGATAAATAGGGGTACTGTATGTAAGACAGTTAATAGAAAAGGTGTTGGTAGAAAGTGGGTATGTTTATCCTGTGTTGAGCGTATAGATGAATTAGAAAGCTTATCAGGTGGGCTAGGTGCTAATTTTGATGATGAAGGTTATGCACAGGTTTGTTTGGAGTCAAAGTCTGAAATACAATCCGAGCTAATGGATTGTTATGATAAACTTGGAATAAAGTTCTCTGGTGAGAATGCTTAATAAGCGGTACAGGTTCAATTCCTGTTATTCCATTTGTGCTGAATGGTGGTGGATATGGCACATAAACTTATACATACTTCCCCATGAGTGAGTTAGGTAGTCTATATAATTTGTCGGCTTACTTGGCAGATTATATTATTGGTTATTCCAAATCCAAAAGTAAGTGTAGCTTTTAAGAATAATGTAAAGTGAAAGAAAAGGTCACCACAAGCAAAGGAGGGGTAGTACTGCCCCTCTTTAGTTTTAATAGTGATTAAAGGAGAAAGATTATAAGTGTAGTTGTTATTAAAAATTATGATGATATGTTTATTATTGTTGATAAGGATACATGTGAGATTTTAGATGATACACAGGGGTATTATAGATGATAGAGAAGTATGAAATCTGGAATGATAAATTTAAAGAGTTTGAGGGATATTTATTTTACGATACGGGTAATGATAAGTATGCTATAAGGTTATTGGAGGATTATAGTGGTAAGCATCCTGATATTTTATTTAAAATTTGGGCTGATAGAGGGGTAGTTGATTTGCCACAGGGAGTTGTAGATAGATGGGTAAAGGGGAGAGTTTTTCCACCTAATAGGCAAGGTGCTCGTGATATGCTTAATGCACTAGGTATGAAGGAGTATAATTTGCATGATTTGCTCGTATACTATGAAGGTAGATGTCAGATGGATTATAGTTATATAAAACGTATTGAGTGAGGTATTATATGAGATTAATATTTTTAGACGTTGATGGTGTACTTAACCAGTTACAGAAATATTTTGTGGATAATAAATGTGTTCAAAGACTTTCATCACTTATTGATTTTGATGTTAAAATTGTGTTGATTTCTTCTTGGAGATTGGGTTTGGATATTGATTATAAAAAATGTTCACCTCAAGTTCAAAAATTACGCGATATATATGTAATCAGTATGATTTCGATATAAAATATAAGACAGGTAAAACTGGAGATAGAAGAACAGAGGTGCTTGATTTTTTGAGTGGAAAGAATGTATATAATTATATTATTTTAGATGATGATGAGAGTGAGTATAGTTCTGTTAGTGATTTGAATTTTTACAGGGTTAATAATAAGACTGGTTTAACGGATTTGGATATTGCTAAAATAAAAAGTAAATGGTAAAATTTATGATATAGGTAGTATTGACTTTTTCTGAATTATATGGTATAATGGTAGTAACAAATTAAAAAGTATTAATGGAGGTATTAAAATGTCTAAGTTATTACAGTCATATGGTGAAATCAGGAATATGTCAAGGACTCTTTCAGAACTTCGTAAGTTTATTAAAGAGTTATCAGGTCTTTCGGATAATAAGGTTATCCAGTTGATTAATAAGTCATGTGCGGATAAGAATGTGGTCAGGTATTTTACAATTACTTATCAGGAGATGGACGAGTTTGAGTCTGGAAAAGAGGTTATGTGGGTTGATACTGGTTATTCTGATATTATTGGGAGTCCTGTATATATTCAATTTACTATGAGTGATTATTGGACAGGTGCTCTTGTAGGAACGGAAACTTTTATTTTGCAGTCACAGTTGGAGTATCGTAGGGGGAAAGGTGATATTAAAACTTGTGAATATATTGAGGGTAAGCTTAAGAGTTTAGGGTATACAATTGACTTTGAGAGTTCCGATTCTGATGAAAGTAGTGATAAAAATATAGAATCTGTTTCTCAGGATAAGGAGAAGGATTCAAAGGATTTTATATCAATGTTATTTGAGCGTTTAATGATTCCGAATAGTTGGAATGAAAAGGCATTATCGGGGTACATAAATTCTTGTATCGGGCGTATAAATAGTCAGTTAAAGGCAGGGGTAGATTGTACAGGTTTTCTTATATTTAATGAGGAGAATAAGCGTGTTATTTTTAATAGTGGTTTGTTGGATAGATATGGAAAGCCTATTTTAATTGTTGCATATGTTGGTACAGATTCTAATAGTGCCATGCAGTTAATGTATTATTCTTTGTCATTTTGTGAAAGTAAGATTTTTATGCTGACGACTTTAGGTTTTAGTAAGTCAGATCTTTCCAGAAAGATTGAAAGAGTTGAATTTTGTGATAGTCCCTTGAATTTAATGTTTGCAGATGGTATTGATGATTTTGATTTGGATTGTAGGGCAAGGCTTGAGCATTGTGTAAATGAGCGAATTGACCGTTTTCCAGAGGAGTATAGAACTTTACCACAAGATGTTCTATGCAGTGATTTAATAAAAGCAGTAGAGGTTGGAGTGGAGCTTAATAAGTGTGATAGGTCTTATATTAAGCCATTTTATAATCGTTCAAGGGATTCAATTGAGTTTATAATACCGTATCATATAATGGGTAATTTTCAGAAGAAACCAGAGCTAGGTATAGTTATATCGTATTTTGATGGATATTGGCAAATAATGACAATCCTTACAAGGGAAGATGTTATGAACGATATAAAGTTGTTCAATATGTATGAAGATGAAACATTTTAATGGGGTAGTTTTATGTCAGTTTATGTTTGTTCAGATATACATGGAATGTATAACAGTTATATGAAACTTATTAATATTTTGCAGTTAGGAGCCGAGGACATACTTTATGTTCTCGGTGATGTAATTGATAGGGGTAGTGATGGTTTGCGCATTATAGATGATATAATACATAGGGATAATGTTAAGTTATTTTTAGGAAATCATGAGTTGTTTTTACTTGATACATTTGGTCGTGGGAAGTTTAATGAAGATGTAGCATGGTTATGGTGTTTACCTAATAATGGGGGTTATCCAACTTTAAAGGAGTTCCAGAGTTATACTACTGAACGACAGATAGAAATTATTAATTTTCTTAATTCATGTTTTGTAATTAAGATTATTGAAGTTAATGGTAAGAAATTTCATTTAAGTCATTCCAGTACATTATCTGAATTAAAAACTAATGAGTTGCGTGTTATAGATATGGAGTATGAAGATTGTCATCATGTTGTATGGAATCATGTTCTTAGACATGGTGATACTATGGATTTTTATGATAATTATAAGAAAGATTATACTTATATTTCAGGTCATGTTCGTGTTCAGAAGTTAGGCAAGGGAAAATGTGCAAAGCTAAGGAATATAATTGATATTGATTGTGGTTGTGCATATGGTCTTGAGAATAGTTCTTTGTGTTGTGTAAGGTTAGACGATATGAAGGAGTATTATATTACTTGACAAATTTTGAGTTACATGTTATAATATATTTATTAGTAAAGGAGTTTACAAAATGGATTTATGGGTAGTTAAGAATTTGAATAATGCGATATTAAAACCAGTAAATAAGACTGGTTTATTTGCGTTATTTGAATATATTAGTTACTGATAAGGAAATAAGGATAGTTAAGACCTGTCTGAGTTTTACTTAGACAGGTTTTTTATTTGTTTAAGTAAGGCTTTATTAAGTGTACTCATAAATAGTGATTAAAGTTTTTGAAATTTTTTATTAAAATGTATTGACATATAATTCAGCTAATGTTATATTGTTATTATAGTAAATGAATATTGGAGTGTAGCTCAATGGTAGAGCATTCGGCTGTTAACCGAAGGGTTGTGGGTTCGAACCCCACCATTCCAGTTTATAGGAGATGATACGAATGTGGGATAGTATAGATAATATGGTAAGTTCTATGTCAAAGAAGGAATTATTAGATGCATATAAGAATATATTTGGTATTGAGTATGTTGGACGTTCAACAAAGAATGAAATAGCTTATCGAATTTGGTCATATATGCAGGATGCAGAGAGAACAAAGGATTTAACAAAATTATTAGGAAGGTGAAAGTATGAAACGAAAATGTAAGTATCGAAAACGTAAGTATCTAGCGTGTATAACTCAATTGGTAGAGTAACCGCCTTTTAAGCGGTAGGTTGTGGGTTCAAGTCCCATTACACGCATTTAATTTATAACGGAATGTGGTGCAGTTTGGTAGCACGCGTGCTTTGGGAGCATGAGGTCGCAGGTTCGAGTTCCTAATGCTCCATTTGTATATAAGCTGGTATGGCGGAATAGGCAGACGCTGTGGACTTAAAATCCATTGAGTTTAATCTCGTGCAAGTTCAAGTCTTGTTACCAGCATTTAATAAATAAGCTGATATGGTGGAATTGGCAGACACGATGGATTCAAAATCCGTTGGAATTTTCCATACAGGTTCAAGTCCTGTTATCAGCATTATATTGATGTTAAATTATATTTAGAAGGTGCTGTAATGATTTATAATGATAAAAAGATTATGATTTGCAATGGTTATCCGAGTATTTATTTACCGAGTCATAGTAGAGCTTATAGTGCTGGATGGGTATATGTACATATATTACAGGCAGAAAAATTATTAAATAGACCGTTAAACAAGTTAGAGGCGGTGCATCATGAAGATGAGAATAGAATGAATTTTGATTTGAGTAATTTAGTAGTGTTTGCTTCAGATGCCGATCACGTTGCTTATCATAATGGCGTTGAGAGAGTTTTATTAGATAATGGTACATATTATTGTCCTAGTAAAGGTATAAAAATTAATAATGTATATTATAAAAGATGTAAGTGTGGCGGTTTATGTTATATAGGTTCTAAAATGTGTAGACATTGTTCTAATAAGTTAGTTCATGATGATTTAGAAAAGGATAGGGATAAAATAAAGGATTTAATAAGGCATAATAGTTTTGTAAAATGTGGTGAGTTATTAGGTTGTACTGATAATGGTGTAAAGAAGAAATGTCAACATTTAGGTCTACCTAGTAGTAGAAAAGAGATAAAGTATATTTCTGATGAGGATTGGGAATTGATTTGATATTTGATGAATAGTAGCTCAGTTGGTTAGAGCATCAGTCTTATAAACTGAAGGTCACCAGTTCAAGTCTGGTCTATTCTATTTTTACAAATTATTAATGAGGTTGGAATAGTATTATGGTACTATTCCGTTTTGTTATTATTAGGTTTATGTTATATGAAGGGGAGAGTGTTTAATAAATGAGATTAGTAAATAATAAACCAACAGGTAGACCAGACCATAAAAGAGTTCCATGTATCTGCACTCGAAGAAGTGCTTGGATAGTTTATAAAGGGGTACGTATAGGTAAGTTAACAGAAGAGGGTAATGATGCATGTGAAACAGATTGGGTAATTGAGGTGTTTTGGGACATTTGGGACAAGATGGGTCAGCCTGACATACCGGGGGTAGATACGGAGTTAAGATTAAAGGAGTACATTCGTCAATATGTACCAATAATTGTTGAGCAGCGAACTTTTTCTGATGAGTATGAGGATTTACAGAATGAGTTACAGCGTTTTGGATTGACGTGGAATGATAGGTTTGAGGTGATGTGTCGAAATCATGGTAGATGTGGAAATAATGATTTATTAATAGAAAGATGTGAGGATAACGAAGTTGAGGAGAATTTATGTAGAGTCGAGGGAAATAGTATCTTCGGAGAACATGGATGCTTATTATGAGTATAGTGGTGTTGGAGATATAGAGTATCTTTATTGTTTTATACAGCGTTTTACTGGGAATATAGATGCTGTAAAATTAATTCCAGTTGAAATTGAAGGCAAAACTGGTAATTTTTACATTAGTGAGTCATTTCATGAAATAGAGGATAACGACATTTTATTGAAGCAGTCTGAAAGTTCAGTAGAGTATAAACATAAAATTATTGGAAGATTAAGATATAGCAATCAGGCTATATATGAAGTAGAAAGGAAGTAGTATAATGAAACGAGTTTATTTAAGTAGAGATAGTATAAGAAAGCCAAGTGTATATGAGAAGAATCATGGCTTGATTTATACAGTATATCAAGGGGTAGGAGAGAAGGATTATGCTTCAGGGTTTTTGTATATTATATCAGGAAGAACTGGAAGAATTTCGAGAAGAGTAGTTTTTAATACAGTTGAAATAGAAAATATATCTAATCTTTTTATTTTGGTACAAGATGATATGATGATAAAGAATAGAGATATTGTAAAGAATGAAGCTGGTGAAATTATAAAGCTTACTCTAGTTGCGCGTGTAAAGAGTACAAACCATATAATTTACAATAAGGGGTAGTATTTAATATGTTTGATTTTATAAGGCATATATAAAGAAGAATATGAATGAAAGAATGTTAATGGATTTAAGACGTAAAATGGGGAGAGGATTATGGTGAACAATTTTTTAAGTCTTTTAATAATTGTAAAGTTTGGCAGGATTCGAGATACATTCGTGTAAAGTGGATTAGAAGGAGTATTGTGTTTAATTGGCAATATTATTATTTATTAAGAAGAGTATATAGCAGGAGGAATATGCTTCTTTACCTTATAATTTAAGGTTTAATTTTGAGAATTGTTTTGAAGATTGTGATAGTAGTAGTAAATGTGCAAGCTTTGAGGATTATGAAAATGATTTTATATTTGCACATTTTGGATTTTCAGAACAGTGGAGAGATAGTCCAGTACAATTTTCAGGTAGGAGTATAATGGAGGATTTCCCTGATATAGAATTGACTGTGGAGGTAGACAAAAGAATGTTTTGGGTAGAACTGCATCTTGATGAAGTAGATTGGAATGGAGTTAGAAGAAAGGAAGTGTAACTATGTTAGATTGGAGAATTACTTATAAGCAGTATATTGATGGTTGTCTTAATATTGAGGATTATGTGAAAGATGGGGTAGTTGATTTTAATAAATTGCTTTGTGATTTAGTTGAAAATAATATTCTTTGTATAAAATGTGAGGGTGCAGTTTGTACATTGGAGTTTTTTGATGTTGATGAGTCGGATATGTCAAAGAGTCGCTTAATTTATGCTGTAATGTATAATATATGCAGTTTAATGCGTTTTCTCCGTAATAGAGAGAAACCCGAGCCAGAGAATCAGACTAGACAATTAAGATATTTTTATAATATCTTGTGCAAAACATATTCTGCCTATGGTCTTGTTATTAGTGTGAATATTGACGATCTTAGAGTCAAGGTACGTCATCGTGATGATGGTGTCGGCAGGGTGTTCAGGGGTAGTGTATATACTGTTGATGAACGTACAGCATTACATGAGATTCTTGATATGATACACGAAATACGTGAGTCATCTACTGTGGAGATAGAGCGTGTTAAAAAGTTTGATAGTGATTGTTATGGGGTATCATCTGATGATAATTTAGAAAGTCTGATGGAAGCTTTCAGGGGTAGTACAAAGGAGTTTTATGTTTGTGTAGATAACTCACTGGTATTTAGAATTAGTAGTAAAGAAGGTTTGACTGGTAGTGAGTTATGTAGGTTTGATATGTTTTGTGAATTGATTCACACTATAGGGTACTATCTGCCAGTATTATCAGATGGTATTGTGGATTTATTTAAGCAGTATTGGAGTACTGATGCTCTTGTAACGGAGAATTATTATGTAAAATATTTCAAAGGTGATTATGGAATTGTTAGGAGGAGTAAATAATGCGTAGACAGGTTTTAGTTGCAACATCATTGTGTTTAATGTTGACAGGTTGTTCGTTTAGTTTGGGAAATTACAATGCTCAGGTTGGTGGTGATAAATCAGATAAGGAAATTGTTGCTGAACTTGAAACTGATGTTATTAGCACTGAAATAAGTCAGGAATTGCAGGAGGAACAGGAGAGATATAGGGACTCTATTTTAAAGACTTTGACTGATAATGTAAAGTGCAAATCAACTTCTGGATTTATGAATATAGCTACTGTATTAAGTCGTTTGAGTTGCCAGGATATTGATGATATAAAGGTTCAGGATAAGGCAGATTCATTCAATGTGGAGGTAGTTGATGTTAATGGTTTAAAATTCAGGTTTTCTGTAACTCGTGATAAGGGTTTGTGTCGTCAGATATATGATGGAGATGATAATATAGTTTGGGATTCTAAAACTGCAAAATAGTATTGGAGATTGATAAAATGTTGCATATAATATTAAATGATGAGATATTAGAAACTCATGAGTCCAGACCAGAAGGTTGGTTTAATGAGGAGTATGATGCTTCTTGGATGGAATCAGAATTAGCACGGGAGATAGTAAAAGGGGTAGATTTGACGGAGTATATAGATGGTGATTATTTTAAGTCACCTGTATTTGGTGGTATTCCAGCAAGAAGTTTATCCACTGGGTGTAAGGCGTTACTTGTATTACTAAATATAGATGATATAGTAATGAGTGGTGAAAGAATGGGTGATAATTGTTTAGAATATGTATTAAAGATTGCAGAAATAAAGGATATATGGATATCTATGCATCATTGGATGCCATTTCCTGAACCGTTCAATATAATGCTTGATGATTTAGGTATAGTTGTTACTTCTTTAAATGAATTGCTTTGGTATTATGCAAGAGGTGTAAAATCCGAGTTTAAAGAGTATCCAAAGGAGTTATTAGGATGATAAGTATAAATGTGACTTCAAGGCATTATAACTTAAGTCTTGATTTGAAATATAAGATAACAGTAATAAGGGGAAATAGTGGCAGGGGTAAATCCATATTTTTTAATGCAGTTTTGTTTCCACAAAGGGGTAGATATAAAATAACAGTTTCTGATGGGTTTACGCTAATTCCTTTAATTGAAACTACTTATAGGGATAGTTTTGATTCTGGTAGTACAAAGGAAAAGCGTATTTATATTACGGATGATGATGATTTTGTTTTTACTAAAGAGTTTGCGGAGTATGTAAAAGTTAATACAAAGGATATGTTTGTTATAATAAATAGATTTGAAAAGCGGGATATAAAGAGTTTAGGTGGATTACCTTTTTGCTATGATGCAGTATTAAGATGGAAATGTTCAGGTATAAATCATTGGACTGAACCTTACTATAATTATGATTCAGACTTTGTTTTTAATAAGTTTGATGTAGTATTAATAGAGGATAGAAAATCTGGGTATAGTTTTTTTGAAAATTTAATTGGAAAAAATAGTATACTATCTTTAGACGGTAAGGATAATTTAGAAACTAAAGTAACCAATATGTTAGATTTTTTAGTTGGTAAAAAGATTTGTTTACTTGTTGATTTATCTGCATTTGGATGTTGTTTTGAGTCATTGTATAATTTGATTAAGAGATTCAAATTATGTGTTTATTTAAACCCTAATTATTTAAGTTTTGAATATATGCTTTTAAGAAGTAATATGTTTAAGTTTAGTCTTAATGATGTTAGTCTTGTTTAACAATTAAAATATATGAGTTTAGAACATTTATGTGAGGATTATATTCATAGATTAACTTCTGGAAAGTCATATAAGTATACAAAGAAATACCATATAAATGGGTGTTATATAGAGGATTGCTGTAGAATGACGAAAAATCCAAGAGATTGCGATAGGGGTATTTCAGGGGATAAGTTACACGAGTTATTCAGGGGTACTGAATTTGAGGATTTAATAGAAGTTTTATTAAATTCTTAATCAGGTAGTATTGACTTTTTATTCAGTTCATGGTATAATATGTATATACTGTGAAAGGAGAAATTTGTTTTGAAGAATTTTGAATTACTTTTTAAGAAGTATCTTTCGGATTCTGAATTAAAGTTTATAAGGGGCAGCTTTATAAAATTAAAGATGTTATCTGATGAAGATATGTCAAGGTATGTTTCTTCTATCTTGGAAAGTATAGGGGTAGATATTGGAACTACTATATTAGGTGTGCAGGGTGTAACTTTTGATAAATCAATGCCTGTTCTTGGTTTGAGAAAAAGTGAGCGGTCTTATATAGAACGTTATGAGATTATGTCATTATCTCATAAGAAATATTATTATGCTGATACAGTTTTAGTTACAAGGTCTAATTGTATTGTTTGTGTACGGAGTAAATGTTTATTAAGTTCGAATAATTTTTGCGAGACTATTAAGGCAAAGTATGAGTATGATAAATGGAATGATACTAGGTTAGCACCTACATACAGATTGATAGTTGATACCTATGGGAATATAAATGAAAAGGAGAAAGGGTAGTAAAATGAGTGAGGAAAGGTTATTAAAACCAAGTGAGATTAAGCGTGAACTTGACAAGTATGTAATTGGTCAGGATCGTGCAAAGAAGTTTCTTTCAGTTGCGGTATATAATCATCTTAAACGTTTATGTAGTGGCTGATTGGATATACAGAAGAGCAACATTATGTTTGTAGGTTCAACAGGGGTAGGAAAAACCGAGCTTGCTCGTTCTGTCGCAAAGATTATGAATATTCCTTTTTGCATTGCTGATGCAACCAGTGTGACAGCATCAGGATATGTAGGTGATGATGTGGAGAATATCATTTTAAAGCTTTTACAGGTATGCGATTTTAATGTTAATCTTGCGGAGCATGGGATTATTTATATAGATGAGATTGATAAGATTGCACGTAAAGGTGAAAATGTGTCGATAACTCGTGATGTATCTGGTGAGAGTGTTCAGCATGCGCTTTTGAAAATAGTTGAGGGTACTGTTGTTGAAGTTCCAGTAGGAGGTGGCAGGAAGCATCCGCAGGGTGCACGTATACCCGTAGATACAAGTAATATTTTATTTATATGTGGTGGTGCTTTTGAAAGTCTGACAATGCATAAAACAGATACAGAGCCGCTTGGTTTTAATCGTAAGAAGGAAATAAAGCATCGTGAAAAGCTGACACCTAGGGATTTAATTAAGAATGGTATTGTTCCAGAGCTTGCTGGTCGTTTTCCAGTTTTGATTGAGCTTGATGAGCTAGGGGTAGATGATCTGATGCGAATTCTTACAGAGCCTGTTAATTCTATATGCAGACAGTATCAGGATTTACTTGCACTTGATGATATCAGCATCAGATTTGATGATAGTGCATTGAGATATATAGCTGAAACGGCAGACAAGCGAGGTACTGGGGCGAGAGGTCTTAAAGCAGTAATTGAGGATTTTATGGTTGATATTATGTTTGATGCCCCAGACTGTGATGAACTAACTGAGATTATAATAATTGCAGATGATTCAGGTCTGCGGAGTGTTGAAAGGAAAAATCATATAGCGTAGTATAAAACCCGATATACAGATTTGTTGTATTTCGGGTTTTTCTTTGATATCAGGTGTATTTTGTATGAAATTTTTTCTTTTATGGGAGTAGTCTGTCATGTTGGTGATGATTACGCCGAGATTCATAAATTTTAAGGGTAAGATTAGTTTTAAGGAATTTGATATGTGTTGTAAGCTAGGTATACAGCTTTAATACAGGTGTTTTGGAGTTGTGTGATGGTCTTATTTTGACTGGCAGTACAATAAATGTAAATACAAGGTACAATGGAGGGGTAGATAGAATGGGAAGAATGATGTACATAGCACGAAATACAAAGACGGGAAGATATATAAGTGTGGATAATATAACTGATTCAGATATTGAGTCCATTGCTGATTTTACAAAGATCAGAGCGAATGCAAATGCTAAGAAGATTCTTTGTTATGAGCAGGCACCATTTATATGTCCATCATGTAAGAAAGCAGTTTATTTTAGAAAAGAGAGTAAGAAGAATAGGGCTACATTCTGTCATTATGCTACAGAGAATGAATGTTTGGGGAAAGTTCGTTCAGATGTATTAAAGCGTATTTTTATTCAGATGATTGCGGATAATGCTCTGCGTACTTCTGGTGGTCTGCGAATTAAGGCTTTATCAGATACGATAATGTTACCAGAAAATATGCTTAGTTTTTCAGGTTCTAGTGTGAGTGCGCATTCTTACAGAGATGGGGTACTTCTTTCTGATTGGAATGTGGAGTTGTATGGAAGGTCAGAGAATGATGTTGTTAAGGTGGTACAGGCAGAGCTTGCATTGGTACGTGATAATGAGTATATTTTCTTTTGTTTTGATGAGACCAGAAAGAAGGTAGTTGAGAAGCTTATTAGTGAAGGAATTTATTGTACAATATTCATGGTATGCTGGGATAATAACATTAGTCTTGCAAATCTTCTTTGTGCATTCGAAGATGTAAGAAGTGGAAAGCAGAGTGAGTGTCTTTGTTCATTACAGCTTTTAATGTCACCGCAGTTGTATTTTTATAATCAAGCAAAGTTTTTCGCACAGGTAGGAAGCAGTGTTGTATGTCCAGCCAGTGGTGGGACTCATATAGTTAATACAGATGCTTGTGTGAATTGTCCTTGTAGATATAGTACTGATAATAATGTAATGGTTTGTTTTGGGAAGTTAGCTATAAGTTCATCTGCTTTGTTATCGCAGATAAAAATATTTGATAAATTTACTGATGAGGCAATTGCAGATAGGTATGATGTGTTTATCAGTGATGATACAGACCAGACACCAATTTTGGGTTTGCAGAAGGAGCCACCTGTTGTATTTGGTATTTGTGATGAATGTGGTGAGCCTTATGAGTTGCGTGGTGGTTTGGACATGAAGCCAGTAAGAGGTATTCAGAAATTGAATGTACATTCAAAGGGTTTGTTCTTGTATTGTTCCAAGTGTGGTCATTATGAGAGATTAAAATGTCATTGTGGAGATGATATAATCCCATATGTAAACACCTATAATGGGGTAGTATTTGTGGGTTGTGCAGATAGGGATTATTCAAATTCTGGTATATGTTCATGTAAAACGGAGTCACTTACGATATTTACAAATGAGGATTGCACACAGCTTGCGGATGAAGTTATTATTGCACGGGATATTCGTTTGTGGGCTAAGGGCAGACATAAGATATATGAACGCCTTGCTGGAAGTGTAAAACGTTA
>ERZ779637.472-NODE-472-length-26477-cov-18.684051_pt1 | contig 26477 bp, 16 predicted proteins | sample MGYA00514196_ERZ779637 | MGnify/ENA primary metagenome ERZ779637 (study PRJEB29562, sample SAMEA4376700) | mouse gut metagenome | isolation source: Cecum | study: EMG produced TPA metagenomics assembly of the A DSS colitis mouse model was used to assess the...
GATTTTTTCCTATAAAGCCGTCAGCTCCAGTAACCAGAACTTTTTTCATAAAGCACCGCCCCCTCACTGTGGACCTCAAACCTTTTTCGCAGAATTTCCACTTCTCTGAAAAAGGGCAGGAGAGAGCTTATAAATACAGGATTTTGGGGATGAAATGACCACAATTCTGACCCCCCATAGGTAAAAGAATGTCTTTTTATCGTCTCCAAGATGGTAAAATTTTACTTCCCTTAATACAATATTTGTGTTAGAATAGAAACATCGCAATTAAAAGGGCTTTTGATAGAAATAGTGGAATGGAGACTTTATTCTTATGGGTAAAAGCTTGCGGGAGCAAAGAGGATGTATAGTTGAGATACGAATATCAAAGACTTATAATTTAAAGGCGGCTGGTCTTAGCGAGGATGCCAGGGATTTGGGTGTGTTTGTAAGTTATATCGGAGCAGGTACTCCCGACGGCGGTACGCCATATTATTCCTACGATCCGTATACGATAAGAAGAATCGAATTTCCCTGTAAATACGAAGACATTGAAAAGGCCGTGCATGGTTTCTATGCGCCTGAAGATAATGGAATGTGGGCGGGCCATCATAATACAATCAATCTGCGGGATGGTCAGATTGAAGCCAGCGGCTTGAAAATTGTTTACCAGGTGCCCCACTTTTTGATCGGCCTGGATTCGATGATGGAGGTCCTGGTTGACGGCGAGTTGGTTTTTGAACGAGTGCTATCTGAGGAAGGTACTTTTGCGGAAGTAATTGATATAGGTTTGGAGGAGAAAGAGGCGGGCGAATATTTACAGAAGGCCCACAGAATATTAAAACTGTTGCTGGCGGACTTTGATCGTGTGTGTGCTAAATATGGATTGCACTATTATCTAATTTGCGGAAGTTTGCTGGGGGCAGTGAGGCATGGCGATTTCATACCCTGGGATGATGATGTGGATGTGGCTATGCCAAGACGGGATTTTGATATTTTATTAAAGCATGTGAATGAGGAGTGGGGAGAAGGTAAGGATATTATCTTTCTAAATTATAACCAGATGGGCAACCATGCCTTTTTGGATTATATGACGCGCATTATATATATGAAAGAAGAGATCCCGGTCAATGTATTTAAGAAGATCAGGGGCAAGGGTCGAGCAGATGTGGATAACCATATGCCGATGGATATATATGTACTGGATAACGCTTCTGATAATGAATTTTTTCATAATTTTCAGACACAGTTTATACGAGGTTTGTATGGATTGGCAATGGGACACAGAGCATATATAAACCCGGAAGATTATATGAACCGGGACAGTAAGACACAAAAGATTGTAAAAACGCTGTCAACCATAGGAAAATGTATTCCACTGTCCTGGATTTTGGGATGTTATGAGTGGGTAAGGAAGTGGAATAAGAATAAAAAGTGTGACAATTATTTTGAATCGAATGGATTTATTTATTGTATTCCATGGAAATTCCGACAATGCTGGTTTGGGGAGGGAACCCGGATGGCGGTGGGAGACTTGGAAGTTACTGTGCCTCAGGATTATAAGGCATTTCTGAAGGTACATTATGCGGACTACACTCAATATCCGCCGATGGAGGCCAGAAAGCCTACTCATAGCGTAGAGGCATCGGGGATATTTTGATAAAAATAAGAGATTATCGTTAAAAGAGGTGCAATTATGGAAAAAGGAGCAAAAATTTTTGTGGCGGGTCACCGTGGAATGGTGGGTTCCGCTATCGTGCGTACCCTTGAAAAGGAGGGATATGACAATATAATTACGAGATCACATAAGGAACTGGATCTCTGTAGACAGGAGGAAGTGGAACAATTCTTTTCGCATGAGAAACCAGAGTACGTTTTTCTGGCAGCCGCAAAGGTAGGAGGCATTATGGCCAACTCAGAAGCACTTGCGGATTTTATGTACGAGAATATGATTCTGGAGATGAATGTAATTCATTCGGCATGGCAGAATGATTGTAAGAAGCTTTTGTTTTTGGGATCCTCCTGCATCTATCCAAGGATGGCGCCGCAGCCTATGCCGGAAAGCTGTTTGCTTACCTCGGAACTGGAAAAAACGAATGAGGCCTATGCTCTGGCTAAAATATCCGGACTAAAGTATTGTGAGTATTTGAATAAGCAATATGGTACGGATTATATATCTGCCATGCCGACTAATCTATATGGCCCCAATGATAACTATCATCCTACGCATAGTCATGTTCTGCCGGCGCTCATACGGAAATTACATGAGGCTAAAGAGGCGGGAGAGTCGGAAGTGATATGCTGGGGAACCGGTACGCCGTTGCGGGAGTTTTTGTATGTTGACGACTTGGCGGATGCATGTGTGTTTTTGATGAATCACTATTCGGGAGATGAGACAGTCAATGTGGGAACAGGTAAGGAACTGACGATAAGGGAACTTACTGAAATAGTAGCCAGGGTAGTAGGGTTCCAGGGTGAAATCAAATGGGATGCCGACAAGCCGGATGGAACACCGCGAAAATTGCTTGACGTTACAAAGTTGAGGGATTTGGGGTGGACATATAAGGTGGAATTAGAAGAGGGAATCCGGTTGGCATATGAGGACTTTCTGAGCAATCCCATAAGGGCAGAGCGATAATGAGAGGATAATTAAAGGCATATGAATAAGGAAAAAAAGAGCGCAGGGCACAAAGCAAGCCGAATGGCACTGTTTGTATTGTTGCTGGCAGGGATTGCGGCGGCAGTATTGTACCCGTTTGATAATCGTAATCTGTCGATTCATTTTATTGCAGAGGATGCGGAATACGTGGTAAATGCTAATAACCTGGAGATCGCGGAGGAAACCTGTAAAGAAATTGAGTTCAATGAATCGGTAGAAAGCGTAGTGATAAAAAAGGCGAGGATATATGGCATCAGCAAATCTCTGCTATTGAGAGAATTGAGCGCAGATGAATTATGGCGCTGTATTGAAAGCGTGGAATCAGGGGAAAAAACCTGGGTGGAAGAGGGAATTATCATCACAGGTGCGGGCAGCATTCATTTTTATATGAACGATGAGTATATAAAGATACTGCAAAAGAATTCCGGTTCTTTTCTACAGGAACGGATTATTCTGGCGGGATTTTGGGTATGCTTTGTGGCTTTCTTACTGCTGTTGTGCAGCATATTGGAGGAGAGGACAAAGGAGAACAACTGGAACAATCATGGCCCGATTTTTGAATTTAAGCAGTTTGTAAAAGATATCACAAAATATCGGCAATATATGGTATATGCTGCTAAGACGGATTTGAAAGCGGAAGTTGCGGACTCTTATTTGAATCGTCTGTGGTGGCTTCTGGAGCCGTTTCTCAATATGATTGTCTATGTAATAGTATTTGGGAACATAATGGGAAATTCTGTGGAAAATTATGCCACCTTTGTGTTTTCTGCTTTACTGATGTGGAATCTGTTTAATAAAATTGTAAACTACAGTGTAAAACTGGTTCGCAATAATAAAGATATTGTGACGAAGGTTTACATCCCTAAATTTGTTATATTATTGTCCAATATAATTCTGAACTTTATAAAGCTCATGTTCTCAATGCTTGTACTGATACTTATGATGTTTGTTTTCAAAGTGCAGGTGGGGTGGAATATATTCTGGATAGTGCCTGCCTATGGAACGCTTATATTACTTGCGTTTGGTGTAGGAATGATTTTTTTACATTTTGGTGTATATGTAGACGACTTAGCCTATGCCGTGGGAATACTGTTGAATATGTTGATGTTTCTTTCGGGTGTATTCTACAATGTTATGACTACATTGCCTGCGCCGCTGGGGAGCTTGATGATGTGCCTGAATCCGGTGGCCTTGTTGATAGATACTATGCGGAATGCCTTATTATATAATACAGCTGCCAATCTGCCGCTTTTAGGCATGTGGTTTTTGGTTTCCTTAATATTGTGCGCAGTGGGTGTTCACATTGTGTACAAGAATGAAAACAGTTATGTTAAGGTGGTGTAGAAATGGCGGAAATTGCATTAGAAGTAAATCATGTGAGTATAGATTATCGTAACCTGATGCATATGTCCATGCATCAGAGTCTGCTGCAAAGAGGAGTGCAGCGTGCGGATATCATCCGTGCGGTAGATGATATCTCCTTTTCAGTGGAAAAAGGAAAGATATTAGGCATAGTGGGACGAAACGGATCAGGAAAGACAACTTTGCTGCGATCAATAGCAGGTATTTTCCGACCGGATGAAGGCTATATAGATACTAAAGGCAACCGGGTCTCGTTGATGGCCATTGGAATCGGCTTTAATGCGAGTAATACAGGCAGGGAAAATATTTTGAAATCCGGTATGCTTTTGGGGTGTCAGCTTGATTATGTGAAGGAACATATGGATGAAATCATTGAATTTTCAGAATTGGGTGATTTTATTGACAGGCCGGTGCGAACCTATTCCAGCGGTATGTACTCTAAGTTGTCTTTCGCGGTGACGGCAATTCTCGATACGGATATTATGCTGGTAGATGAAGTGCTCAGTGTAGGAGATGAACATTTTCGTAAAAAGAGTTATGCTAAAATGGAGGAGTTGATGTCGAGTAATCGGACCGTGCTGATTGTGTCACATGCTACGGATACACTGAAGAAGTTTTGCAATGATATCCTTTGGATTAATGATGGGAAGTTTATGCAGATGGGAGACACGGACGAAGTGCTGGCGGCGTATGACGAATTTATGAGATGAAGGCGGAACTGTACGGGTTCTCTGTTGACGTTAATAAAGGACTGTGAAAGATGGGGGGGTTACCTCGTTTTTCACAGTCCTTTTTGCATAGATACAACAAGAACTTTCTTGATTTGATGGAAAATGAAAAGGCAGTACAAAAATTATTAAAGAAATGCAACAGTATAAATGCAGTAAAAAAAAATATTGAAGTTTAATAAAATTGGACGTATGATGTTATTGTGACGAAAGGTGATAAATTGGGTATAGAGAAGCGATAGCATCAAAGGTTAAGAGAATATTTTCACACTTAAGCGGAAAGGGGAACACCGATGAATAATGGTATCAGGGTACGACAGATTATATTCGAAGGATTAATGAAAAAAGGGGAAAATGAGAAAAACTGGGAGATGCTCTGCTGCTCCAATAAGCCGCTGGTTCCTTTCATCGGCGCAGGTATTTCCGCCTGGTGTTATCCTACATGGAATGCGCTGCTTAAAGAGGTCGTGGAAGAAAACTTTCCTGAGAAATGTGCGGATGTTGTTACAAGGGCTCTGGATTGTAAAGAGAAGCCCGTGTTTGATTCGGATGAAGAGAAAAATGAAGAGATACAAAAAAATTTTTATTGGATGGAAGAGATTGCCGAATGCATCTTCGACGATGATGAGAAATCCTACCGTAAAAATAAGAAAAAGTTCAGGCTGTCCCTCGATGTGAAAAAAAATGATGCAAATGCTGTTTGCCAGCAGCTGAGAGACTTTGTTGGAAATGAAGGAATTAACACAAAAAGAGACGCAGTGAAAGCTTTGTATGCGGCTTTTGATGTTGCTATTGCAAAAGAAAGTGGAAAAATACCGGAGTACCAGAAGCTCTTTCCCAAATTGTTTTCCGGAATCCTGGTCACGACGAATTACGACAAGGCTCTGGAAAACAGTTATCCTTCTATATTCAGCTATTCCTATAAAGATTTAAATAGGAAATACAATCCGAAAAAAAACAGTTGGCTTTTTCGGGCGGTGCAGGCTAAATTATCACAGATGCAAAGGGAGTTAGACGGACAGGACAATATCAAAACGGATGTGTCGATTCCCGATATTCCGATGCTGCTAAAGGTGCATGGCAGTATTGAGCAGGCCAACAGTGTTGCGTTGTCAAGGGCCAATTATGATGAGGCGTATGGAGGGGAAATGCCGGCTCTTTTTGAGGAAATCTATAAAAACAGCACTTTGATCTTTATGGGATGCAGCCTCTGTGAAGACCGAATTTTGGATGTAATGAAGACACTGAAAGAAAAGTATCCGGCCAGTCGGCATTTTACATTTTATCCAAGACCAAGCACATTTAAGGAAGAAGAGATCAAAAGAGATAAACTGACAAAGGAATATGGAATATACCCCATATTCTATGATAAAGCAGACCTGGAGGACATGTTTTCCCGTGAAGAATTGGGTGATATTTATCACGATTACTGCCTTGGAATTTTACTGGAGAACCTTTTGCGGCGTAAGATGTATTATCCTAAACCGCTGGAACTTTTGTGGGATAGATACCGGTTTGACGATAACAGTTTAAGGACAATTCTCTCCAAAACCAGGTCACAAAAATTGATGCGGCGGGAAGTGCAGCGGATTCACGTCGAGGAAGCGCATCAAATATGGGAACTGCTGAACTCTTCAGTTGAGTGTCCATTGATTGCCATCACGGGAGACACCGGTTCCGGGAGAAGTACACTCTGCCAGAATATACAGGAACTGAGCAAAGATAATAAGGATACGATGCAGTTTTTCGATATCTCTCTGGCAAACTGCAGGAGTTGGGATGAATTTTGTATACAACTCTTTCAAAGGCTTAATATTATTAAGTATGACATTCCCAAACTGGAAGAATGGAGAACCCTTGCGGAACTGGTGGAAAAGAGATGCAACGGATATTGGAGAAGCGTATTGATTCTGGATCATCTGGATGAATTAAGGGATACGGATAACGGTCCTCGTTTGTGGAAAACGATTCAGATGGTGCTGGGATATTGGAAGGAGCACCAGACTCGTGTTGTTTTTACTTGCCGCAATTATCCCAAGGAGATCTCCTGTTATACTTGGCATATCGGGGAATTGACCGGTGAGGAGGCGCGGAAAGTGTTTTTCAGCGCCTGCACCTCAAAAAGGTATAGAAATATTTCCTTTTTAGAGCAAAAGGTGGTAGGTGAATTATTTGGCCGGCAGGCGTTTCAGCCGGCGTCAGTGCATTTGCTCGGCAGATACGCAAACAGTAAAAATGATTTGGCAAGCCTTCTTGAAGAGTGGAAGCTGTATCAATCGCCGGGGGACACAGAGGAGAGAACGATCGCCAGGATAATGTGGTTCCACCTGCGGGAAGAACATGGATATGAGGACAAGGAAAGCGAAGAAGAAAAGATAGCAATAGAGAAAAATGTATTGTGGATATGGGGCATTCTTGGAAATTATCCGGGGGTCTTTCCCAGTGTGTTTTTTGAGAGCGTGTTACAGGAAGAAAATAAGGGGTATAAAAGAAAAGACTTGTCTGTTAAGACGCTTATCTATATGAAGAATGCCGGCTTATGTGAGGAGATAGAGAATGAAGAACAGAGAATATTATTAAAAAATATAACGCAGTGTGTAGAAAAGAATTTCTTTTCTCCATTGAATGTTGATTGGGAACAGAAGGAAAACGAACACAGAAAAACGGTGAAAGAAGAATGGGAATACGGGCTTGAATGCTTCAGAGGGTATTCTATGGATTCCTTTGACGGTAAACTGCAGGAATATGCTTTTGAGGAAGCTTCTGAAGGAGCCCGGGGCATGGGCCGTAATCCTGCAGACGACATTCTGGACATTTTGGATAAAGTGGGCTTGCGGGTAAAGAATAATAAGGAGAGGCAGGAGAATAAGAAACTGAACCTTGCTCTGCACTATGAGATCAAAATGATTATTCGCTTTCTCGGCACATTTTTATCCCAGCCAGATAGATCGGTGGAGGCCAAGAGAAAAGCTATTGATGTAGCATACAGCTTTGAAGACTATTTTCATTATATCCCTAATTATGCGTCTTCGCTTGTGCGTCAGGTGCTGGATATCATGGAACATTTGGAGGACATAGAGGATTACAAACTGGCCAATATGAACCACATTATGGGGGATATTCAAAGGCTGCTGGGCAAGAAAAAGGAGGCAATGGAGTATTACAAGAAAGCTTTAGATATTTGCAACGATCAGATGTTGTTGATTTTTGATTCGAATGCGGATGCGTACAAAGAAGCGCTTAGGATAAAGGCGAGCACGTTGCTATATTACAGGGAAGACAACAAGGATAAATACATTGAGAGGATGCATGATGCGGGTAAGATATACGAAAGACTGCAGGAACTGTGGGGAATAGCCTACTACAACCAATGCATGGGAGAGATGTATTTTACAGAATACAGTGCAGAGGACGATTATAAGGGAAACACCCCGCGAACGAAGTCGTGTTTTGAACGAATAAAAGAACATTATAATAAAGCGGCGGAAATTTATTGTAAAGTGGACAATAAGACGGGAATTGCATATATACTGAAATGTATGGGTGATCTTATTGATAAATTCAAGGATACATACAGCGGAGAAGAACAGTCAGGGTACTATATATGCAAAGAGGGAGCCGAAAATATTACATATTATGTGATCCAGGATGGTGGAAAGTCCAGTGAAAATAGAAGAGGGGACTGGAAGCAAGATGCTATAAGCTGCTATATAAAATCTTTTCTGTATTATCAGGGACATATAAACTGGCGTGGATTCGCTAATGTTCTGCAGGCGATGGGCACTGTTTTCCGCAGTATAGAAGGTGATAATTTAAAAACTTATATCCACTATGTGGAAGGCTTGTATGGTTTTGCGGAAGAGTGTTACCGGTGGCTGGGTGATATGCGGGGATTGGCGGACACGCTGGATTATTCGGGATATGGATACGAAAAATGCAGGGACTTCACTTATAATTATACGGCCCTGAGCAAATGGATGGAAAGCAAGATGTTATGGGAAGCACAGGGTAACGGGGAAAAAGTGGAAAAGATTGAGAAGAAGATAGAAGAGCTGCGGGCGCAATGTAACGAGCAAGGGGGGAGAGATAAAGATGGAATCGAGAATTAGGCATGAAATGGATATGAAAACACTTCTGGATAGAATTGCCTCCGAACCTTCCCGGTGGGTACTTATTCTGGGGGATTTGGTATCTTATCATACACCGGATGAGCATAAAAAAATTCTTTCTGATTTTGCGACGGAAGCCCGCAGGACTTACGGAGATAACCCGATTATTATGCCCCAGATCTATCGCTATGTTCAGGACGAGGAATATGTAAAGCTTCAGGGGGTTCTTTTTGGGGATATTTGGAATGCTACAAGCTTTATGGATGAACTGAAAGCAAAGCAGGTAAAGTGGAGAGAAAACTACGCAGAGCGTATGGCAAGAACGGAAAATATCAATATTGATTATGCGGATTTGAACCTGAAAAATGTTTTAAGCGGATTTAACGGGCTGATACTGACTACCTGCCAGGATGAGACGGTGGAGGCGTTTCTGGAATATGAAAAGTCTATGCCGGTGACGGACATGGTATGCACACCATATATTCTGACGACATCGCAGGAGTGGTACAAAAGAATTCAGACTAGAAAAGGGGAGTTTCGGCACCTGTTTCCGAAAGAGGATGCCAACGGGAATATGCAAGCCCTGATTAAGATGTATGGAAGCTGCAGAGATTCCCATAGGATGCTGTTGTCGGATAAGGATTTCCAGGAGTACTACCCGGCGGGGATATCCAAAGAGCCGTTGGCCGCAGAGCCCAAAACCGTAAGCTTTTTGAGAGAGATTTTCTCCAAGAAAAATCTGCTTTTGCTGGGGATGGACTGCGCAAAGGGCAAGCGGTTATTTGCGCAGGGAATAGAGGAGCTTTTGGAAGGAACGTGGTCGGAAAAGACAGAGAGAATTATTTTAGTTGAAGATGAGAGCCCGGTGCCGGACTGCCTGAAAAGATGTCATATTGACTATATAAAATGTAAGAAAATAGCGTCTGAAATAAATAAGTTAGAAAAGGGAGCGCAGAAGGAGGCAAAAGCAAAGGAATGTGAAAGCAGCGTTTACGGAGAGGTAATGGAGGCATCGGATAAGGTATTGAATCAGGAAGAGGCCATGGAACAATTCTGGAATTATTATAGCAGGCGCTCCTATAAAAATTTCTACTCGGAGGAGGAACTGGCCGATGGAGAGAATTATGCGGAAAGAGAAGCCTATCTTCTGGAGACAAAAATACTTGGTTACGGTGAGGATGGTACACAGACAAAAAAGTGGACGGCAAAGAGCATAAAGCAGCTTGCCATAGCGGCAAATAATCTGGCGGATTTTTATGATTTGGAGAAGTGCTTTCATCTGGCGGAGAAAGAATTGGAAAATGGCGAATTTGCAGGAAAAGACAGGAAATCTGCGGAGTTCTATGAGCAGGTCACGCAGAAGCTTCTGGTGGCGCGGCTCAGTTCCCGAAGCCTCTGGCTGCATCAGATTCTGTCCTTTTATGGGGGCGGTTTTCCATTGGGATTTCTGTTTTTGCTGTCCGATAATGATGAAGAACTGAAAAAGTGGAAGCGAGCGGGAATTCAGCTTACAAATAGCGGAATTTACATAAAGCGCCAACACAGAAAGAATCTTCATGAGAGGATGAGTTATGCGGACAGCATCATGGAAAGGATAGGAGAAAATCCATATAAGAAGGACTTTGAGAATAGAATCAAGGCGATAGAACGTGTGCCCGGTGACAGCTATTTTTATCCCTTTGATAATAAGATTGAGGGGCAGGAATCACAGGACAAAATAGACGAACTGTTTGAAAGGATGCTCTGCAAGCTGCACGATATTTTAAGAGACAAGAGCAGGGGCTACAGGCAGATGCGCTCTCTGCTGCAGACCGAAATGCCCAGCATTGCCGGTAAAATAGGCATACTAAACGATACCAATTTCTGCTGGAAGCCGGCACTGATTTATTACCTTGTCTGCGAGAGCAGAGGAGTACCGACAGATAGAGAAGTAATTAAACAGTTTCAAGAAACTCTGAACAATTTCGAAAACAGTCCTTATCTGTCCCATAAGGAGAACGGAGACCTGAAAAGCAACCAGGAGATTTTCAGCGGGAGAGTTATGGTCTTACTTGCGAAGATTGCCATGGAGTGTCAATCCTATGATATGGTCAAGCAGAACGATGCCATGGAAAGCTGTGTCCAGATAGAGAGGTTATTTGATGAGCAGGAGAGTGTAATAGGGACATTGGGTGAAATGCCTGATATAATTTTCAAGCAGAAAATGCGGGTATATCTTATGGAAGGCAGAATCAAAGGACGCATCAGCACAATTAAGGAGATCCGGCGGTGTAAAAATAAATGTCCCGAATGTACACAACAAAGAATGGCGCTGGAGGCCATGCTGAAATACCTGAATAAAGTACAAAAACAAATGGAGGACAGGGAAAGAAAGCGAGGAACAGATTATAAGGGATTAAAAGCGGAATGGAATCATTTGATGGGGGAATATTATTTTAAGCAGAGCCAGTTTTGCAGGGAAAACACGGAGTATGGCGGAAAAAGCGACAGGCATAAAGAAGGTGAAATGTATAAAAACTCGGAAGAGTACTATCGGGAGGCGCTGGATTTCTATAATAGGTATCCGGATCAATATTGGATACAGAGGGCCGATGTAATGCGCAGCCTTGCGGATCTGTACTGCCAAAAGGGAAAAAGCATAAATGAAGCATCTCTAAAAGAGAAAAGCTATAAATTACTAATGGATGCTTATATGCTGTATCGAAGTAATTTTGATCTGCACGGAGTTGCGGATGTACTTCAAAGCATGGGGAATTTGGAGGATTTTAAAGATAAAAAAGTGCAGGCAGACAGCAGGAGTCCCTTGTGTTTTTATAGGGCTGCAAAGAATTTATATTCCTACCTCGGTGACGAATGGAGTCGGAACGTGGTTTTAGGGTTTGAATATGGTTTATCTGTAGATAGGAAAGAGAAATTATACTCCATGGAGTGAGCGGTGCCCGACTTGTTTAGCCTCTGATATATTTTTCCACAGTCAAACTAAGGATCAAGTTGCAAACCATGGAAAAATATAGTATAATCCGTGTATGCTTTGTACAGGCTAATATCAATATATCAGAGAGGTTAGAAATATATGAAAAATGCATTAATCACAGGAATTTGCGGCCAGGATGGTTCCTACCTGGCAGAGTTGTTACTGGAGAAGGGCTATGAGGTCTATGGTCTGATGAGGAGAAAGGCCGTTGTGGACTACGGCAATGTGGAGCATATCAAGGACAAGCTTCATTTGATCTATGCGGACATGACGGATCTGGCATCCCTGGTGAATGCCATGAGAATATCCGATGCCGATGAGGTGTACAATCTGGCGGCGCAGTCTTTCGTAGCTACTTCCTGGGAGCAGCCTCTGGCGACAGCACAGATCGACGCGCTGGGAGTCACCAACATGCTGGAGGCGATCCGCATAGTGAAGCCTTCCTGCCGTTTCTATCAGGCGTCTACGTCTGAGATGTTTGGACTGGTGCAGGAGATTCCCCAGAAAGAGACTACTCCCTTCTACCCCCGCAGCCCCTATGGCGTGGCTAAACTGTATGGTCATTGGATCACGAAAAACTACAGGGAGAGTTATGGGATGTATGCCTGTAGCGGTATCCTGTTCAACCATGAGAGCGAGAGGCGCGGCAAGGAGTTCGTGACCCGCAAGATCACCGATGCGGTGGCAAGGATCAAACAGGGTGTCCAGGAATATGTGGAGTTGGGAAATCTGGATTCCAAGCGCGATTGGGGACATTCTAAGGACTATGTTAATGCCATGTGGCTGATGCTGCAGCAGGAGGAGCCGGATGACTATGTGGTAGCCACCAATGAGACCCGCACCGTCCGGGAATTTGTGGAGACAGCCTTTGGAAAAGTAGGAATCAAGGTGGAATGGTCCGGTACCGGTGTGGACGAGGTGGGCCGGGATGGGGCCACAGGAAAAGTGATTGTGAAGATTAACAAGGAATTTTTCCGGCCTGCCGAAGTGGACATTCTTCTGGGAGATCCTGCCAAGGTGGAGAGCAGGTTGGGATGGAAGAGGGAGATTTCCTTTGACGAACTGGTAGGACGCATGATAGACGCAGATATGGAACTGGTGCGCAAAGAGATCGCCTATGCAGGAATACAGTGAGTGATAACAGAGCAACAGGTAAAAAGAGTAAAAGGAATTCTGCAGAGAATTCCTTTTCTTGTAAGGAGACAGAGATATGTCAAAGGGACTGGTAATAGGGGCTGCCGGATTCGTGGGCAGTTATCTGATAGAAGAGATGTACTCCTGTGGAATAGATTCTTACGCAACCAAGCTTCCTCATGAGAGACTGGAGCATGAGCGGGCGAAAGTCTATGATCTGGATATCCTAAGCAAAGAGGCGATCGTGACACTCCTGCTGGAGATCCGGCCAGACTACATTTTCCATCTGGCGGCCCAGAGTTCGGTGGGATTATCCTGGAAGAATCCCGGACTGACGGTGGACGTGAATATCAAGGGGAGCATCAATGTAATGGATGCCGTGAGGGAACTGTATTACAAGCCTCGGGTGTTGCTGATCGGATCCGGGGAGGAGTACGGTCATATCCGTCCTGGAGAAACACCTATCCGGGAGGATAATCTGCTGCGGCCGGGTAATATTTATGCAGCCACCAAGGCATGCCAGAATATGATAGGCAGTATCTATGCACAGGCTTATGACATGCAGATGATGATGGTGCGTTCCTTTAACCATATCGGCCCGGGACAGGCCCCGATGTTCGTTGTATCGGACTTTTGCAAACAGGTGGCGGAGATTGAAAAAGGGCTTCGGGAGCCGGTGATGTATGTGGGGAATCTGGCAGCAAAGAGAGATTTCACGGATGTCAGGGATGTGGTCAAGGCATATGTAGGGCTGATTCAGCAGGGAGTGCCGGGGGAGACCTATAACATGGGCTCCGGACATGCGGTGGAGATCCGCAAGATTCTGGATATGATCATCTCGCTGTCGGAAAAGGAAATCCGAGTGGAGATCGATCCCAACAAGATACGGCCGGTGGATGTGCCCATTATTGAGGCGGATATTACTAAAATACATGAGTTGACGGGTTGGAAACCTCAGATAGAGTTGAATCAGACGATCAGGGACACATTGGATTATTGGCGTATGCATATATAGCAGATTCCCGGAGAGCACACTGTCCGGCGTACATACATCTGAGAGGACGTATGTTGACTGCCGGTTGTGTGACGGAAAGAGAGTAGGCGGAATGAAGGTTCTTAAGAACCTCTAAACAGGAGGAAAGCATGATTAAGAGTGAGGAATTGTTTGCCACAGAGGGAATGACAAGTTCGGATCGCAGTTTGCATACGCCGGGGGATTTTGCCAGGCAGAATCTGTTGTATGTGCAGGAGGTGGGGCGTCTTAAGAGTCTGAAGCCCCACAGATGTGTGCGGGAGAAGCTGGAGTCCTATTTGCTTATGATAGTGCTTGACGGCAGAGGAAGCCTGATGGTAAGCGGCCGTGAGTACGAACTGCAAGCTGGTGACTGCGCCCTGATAGACTGCCGTGAGCACTATGAGCATATCAGTGACGAGAAAGACGGATGGGAACTGGCCTGGGTGCATTACTGTGGAAATGCAGCGCAGAATTTTTATGAGTTGTTCCGAAAGGGTAATGGCGATGTCCCTGTATTTCGTGTGGAGGATGTGGAGCCGTGGAATCAGTTGATCGGTCGGCTGCTGGAACTGCAAAGAGACAGGAGTATGCTGGCGGAGCTTCAGTGCGGCGAGTTGTTGTTACATCTACAGTATCAGATTTTGCAGAATTTTTCGGATCGCGGCGCTCTGGCGGATGAGCAGGAGAGGCAGCTTGTCAGCAGTGTTCGGGAATGGCTGAACGAGCATTATGCGGAAAATAATATAGCAGGGGCGCTGGAACAAGCTTTTTCCCAGAACCTGGAGGAAGTGGATCGTTCCTATGAACAGTATTATGGAATCCACATTGACGAGTATGTGGACAACAGGCGTTTAAATGCGGCCAAGGAGTTGCTGCGTTTCAGTATAAAACCAGTGGCGGAGGTGGCCGCTGTGTCAGGCATCGGCAACGAGGCGGTGATGCAGCGTATGTTCCGGGAGAAAGAAGGCATGAGCGCAGAGGAGTACCGGCAGAAGTGGGCACAGTGGATCAGGTAAAAGATAGAAGAGGAGAACAGTTATAGTGAATATTATATTGCTGTCAGGGGGCAGTGGAAAAAGGTTATGGCCCCTGTCCAATGACATCCGTTCCAAGCAGTTTATCAAAATGTTTCGAAATGAGGAGGATGAGCTGGAGTCCATGCTGACCCGTGTGTTCCGTCAGATCACATCGGTTGATCCGGAGGCTAGGATTACCATAGCAACCAGCAGAAAACAGGCCAGCACTATCAAAAACCAGCTGGGAGAGCGGGTCAATATCTGTGTGGAGCCCGAGCGCAGGGATACCTTCCCTGCCATCTGTCTGGCTTCGGCCTATCTGCACGATGAGTTGGGGGTGCCGGAGGAGGAGGCTGTGGTGGTATGTCCGGTGGATCCCTATGTGCAGGATAGTTACTTTGAGGCATTACAGCGTCTGGCGGAATTGGCGGAGCGTGGAGAGGCGAATTTGACCCTTATGGGAATTGAACCCACTTACCCCAGCGAAAAATATGGTTATATTATACCGCTTACAGCTGATCCGATCAGTACGGTCAGCACTTTTAAGGAAAAGCCGGTCGAGGAGACTGCCCGGGAGTATATTGCCCAGGGAGCTCTTTGGAATGGCGGCGTGTTTGCGTTTAAGCTGGGTTATCTGTTAAAGCGCGCCCATGAATTGATTGAATTTGATGATTATCGTGACCTGTTTGCCTCCTATGGCAGGCAGAAGAAGATCAGCTTTGATTACGCAGTAGTAGAGCAGGAAAAGTTGATTCAAGTCTTACGGTATAATGGGGAATGGCTGGATCTGGGCAGCTGGAATACCTTTACCGAGGCCATGGACTCTGAGACCATCGGTAAAGTGACTCTGGACGATCATTGCAAAGATACCCAGGTGGTAAACGAACTGAACATTCCGATCCTCTGCATGGGCTGCCAGAATATGGTAGTGGCAGCCAGTGTAGACGGCATCCTGGTATCCGGCAAGGACCGCAGTGCCCATATCAAGCCCTATGTGGAGGAACTGGAGCAGCAGGCCATGTATGCGGAAAAGTCTTGGGGAAGCTTTACGGTGCTGGATGTGCAGGAGGATAGTATGACCATCAAGGTGGAGCTGCTGCCGGGGCATAAGCTTACTTATCACAGCCATCAGCACCGGGATGAGGTATGGACAGTTATGGGCGGTCAGGGCTGTGTGGTCATCGACGGGATGAAGCGCATAGTGAGGCCGGGTGATGTGATCACCATGCCGGCAGGATGCAGGCACACGGTAATCGCCGATACACAACTGAGGCTGCTCGAGGTACAGCTGGGCACGGAGATCAGTGTGGAGGACAAGCAGAAGTTTGAGGATGTGGAATTACGGTAAAAAGAAGGAGAAGCATGTCCTACCTACTATTTTTACAGCATCTCCGCCAAGCATGCGGAGGAATTTTCGACAACTTAATCCTGCAGATTACCTCTCTGGCAGACACATTTCCGACGTTTTTACTGCTGGGCTTTTTATGATGTTTGCCCAGATGCTGTTTATCATGGCCCTGTATCCCTTTTTCTTTTCTAAGTGTACTGCTCTGAACAGGAAACACTGTCTGACAGGGATTTTAGGCGTGGCAGCCGTACTTGCTCTCCTGGGGATCGCAGCCGCCGGCAAGATTTCGGAAGATGTGAAGGGGGACAGTACGGGGGAAATGACGGCAGAGGCATCAAATCCTGCGGACAGTACCATAGCAGATGTGGGAGATGACATTCCGGGTACGGACGTGTCAGCCGTCCCAAATGAAAAGGAGGCGGCCTCATCATCCCCTGTCGTGGTCGCCCACAGAGGGTATTCTTCCCTGTTTCCGGAAAATACGCTGGCGTCTTTTGCGGGAGCAGTGGATATCGGCGCGGATATGATTGAACTGGACGTACAACTCTCCAAAGATGGCGCCCTCATGGTATATCATGACGGGGATTTGTCCAAGTTGGGCCTTGGCGGCAGCGTGGCGGATTATAGCTGTGAAGAGCTACGCGCCATGGATGTGGGAAGCGCCTTCGGGGGAGAATACGCAGGGGAAAGGATGCCCACATTGCCGGAGGTGTTTGAACTAATCAAGGATACGGATCTGGGAATCTATCTGGAGTTGAAAGATATAGGAGCAGTGCCGGGATTTGAGGAGGCGGTGCTTGCGGCCGCGGATAACAGCGGCATGACGGGGCGCTGTGTCTTTGCGTCGTTTAACGGTCAGTATTTACAACATTTAAAGGAATTAAATCCACAGGTAAGTATCCTATATAATATTACAGAATATGATGCGGCGCTGCCGCAGCAGTTTGAGGCGGAGTATTATGGATTATATGTCCGGAACATCACCCGGGAAGTGGTTGACGCGATTCACTCCTGCGGAAGAAAAGCATATGTCTGGACGGTAGATGATCCAGGGGATATTGCCGCCCTGCGGGATCTGGGAGTAGACGGGATAGTGACTAACAGCCCTGGAATTGCCAGGATAGCTGTGGAACCGCCCTACTCTTTTCTGGCAGAACAGTATGCGGTCTCTTTTGCCGTGCCGGGGTTATATGGACATGCTCTGCCGGAAGAATGTGCGGACGCGGTGGTACAGGGAATGACTTTTGCGGATGGATATATTCTGATATCCGCCTATAGAAAGTCCGGTTCCAACAGTCTACTCTATGTGCTTGACTCCGCCGGAAAATGGCTGACTACCGTCGATATAGGTTTTTCAGCACATACAGGGGGAATTGCGTATGATAACACGCATGGTCTCCTGTGGGTAACTGCCGCGTCCGGCAGTGTGTGTGCATTGGATTGGACGCAGATAAAGGAATGTTTTGGGGCAGGCGGAAAAGGCGATATTGTTCCGGGCCCGGAAGTGCTTTTTTTCTTTGACGCGGAACTGGTAAATCACAACGGCAGCAAAGTCGCTTCCTTTCTGGATGTGGCCCATGGAAAACTATATGTTGGCTCTTATGTAATAGGCAGTGAAGGGTTGCTGCGGGGCTATGACATCACTGAGCCGACGCAGCCTAAGCTGGTATCGGAACAGCGGCTGCCGGAAAAAATACAGGGAATGACCACAGTTGCCGGGGCAGAAGGCGATTACCTGCTCTTGTCTCAGAGCGCGGTGACAGACGATTCAACATTGTTGGTCTTTCTCTATGACGAGAAGGCGGAAGGCTATATCGAGGCAATACAATCTTATGTTTTGCCGGAGGGAGCCGAACAGCCGGAAGCATTGGGAGACAGAATAATGATTCTGTTCGAGTCCGCCGCCAGACCCTATCAGGAAACGGCCAGGATTAGAAACGATCAGGTGTATGTTGTGAATGTGAAGAAAGGGTTGTGGGAGTAGGTAATTCTTTATCAAATACTTATTCACACAATAACGCGGATGTAGCCCGCGTTTTGCAGAAACGAGATAAGTTAAAAAAATATGAGACAGAAATAAAAGATGGCGGATAAAAATTCGCTGTCTTTTATTATTTTAGGCTGCTTATAAATGGTTTTAACTGCCGGATTATCTATGTGCGGTCTGGCTATTTCGAAAAAGATACCATTTGCGCAGAGATAAATTCTATATACAAATCATAAGGCAAAATTCAGAAATTCAATTTACAATATTCGAAAATCAAAGAAATAATATATTTACCACATTCTGACTTTGTGATATAAATAAATATATCAAAACAATGGCAAGTGCTTTGATGGCGTAAAACAATAAACACCCATACGAAAGACGCAGGAACAGACGGCGGCAGATCCTAATATCTGACAAAAGCCGTGTAACAGATGAAAAGGAAGTGAAGTACGAATGAACACATTGAAAAAACTTACCCCCACTTCAGATGCCCGATTGGGCATCTATGAGGAGCAGCTGACGTTTGCGTTATCCGATCCGGACGTGAAGAACATTGCGCTGTCCGGTCCCTACGGAGCCGGTAAAAGCAGTATTCTGGCCACCTATAAAAAGCAGCATCCGGAGAAGAAATTTCTGCATATTTCTTTTGCGCATTTTCAAGACCTTGCCATAAGCGGCAAGCAGCTTCCGAATGAGACACGGCTTGAGGGAAAGGTCATCAATCAGCTGATCCACCAGATGCCGGCGGAAACGATTCCACAGACCCATTTCCAACTGCTGAAGGAGGTAGAGCGTGACAAGATCAAAAGATATATTTATTGGGGCGTGTTGCTGGCTGCCCTGCTGACATTTATCTGTTTTCATGACACATGGTGCGAACTGGTAAATAAGCTGTCTTTGGAATCCGTGCGAGCCCTGCTCGGAATGACCCAGCGCAAAGAGGCTGTGCTGGTTGCAGCCGTAATCTGTGTGATATTGGCGGTGCGCGGTTTGACAGAATATATTTTTCTCCAGCGCAACCAACGGATTCTTCGCAAGGTCAGTTTCAAGGGCACAAATATGGACATTGAGTTGTTCAATGGGGAAGGGGACTCTTATTTTGATCGATATCTGAATGAGGTGCTGTACCTGTTTGGCCATGTGGACGCTGACGCAGTGGTGTTTGAAGATATTGACCGATATGACAAGAATATGATATTTGAGCGGCTGCGGGAGATTAATACGCTGGCTAACCGCATCAGGGAACAGGGAAAGGAGAAAAAGCCTTTACGTTTTCTGTTTCTGATTCGGGATGATGTCTTTAATTCCAAGGATCGCACTAAGTTCTTTGACATGATTATCCCAGTGGTGCCGGTTATGGACGGATCTAATTCCTACGCTATGTTGATTCGTCTGTTCAGCCAGCTTGAGGAGGAGGCGCAGCCCAGCGACGATTTCCTGCGGGGAGTCTCCCTGTATATAGACGATATGCGGCTATTGGGCAATATCTATAATGAATATTATGTCTACTACCACACATATCAACAGAACAATGTAATTGAATTGAATATGGACAAGCTTCTGGCTATGGTAGTGTATAAGAACCTTTTCCCGGAAGACCACTCAAAGCTACAGAGGGGAAAGGGGTATGTCTATACATTGTTCCATAATAAGCCACAGTTTGTCAGTCAAAAAATGACAGCGCTTCAGGAGGAAGTAAAGCTGCTGGAAAAGATGCAGCAGGAACCGTTTCGGGATATGGATGAGTTGGATGCCGCTTATTATGTGGAGAATCGGAAAACCCGAATCTCTGGGACAGGGAGGGAAGACATTTCTTTTGACAGCCGCCCTAAGTATATTGCGGCCATCAAGGCAAATTCCTATGACATAGAGTATTATTCTGAGAACTACGCCTATTCGGGAAGATGGATTCGTGAGAACGTAAAAGAAAAGTTTGACAAACTTACAGAAAATCCTGATTATCAAAACCACAGGAAGCTGGTCGAGAAAAAGCCGGATGTGGAGGAAATCCGTCAACGGATTTCGGAACTCAAAAACGGCATGGAGCACTTGGATTCCATGCCCCTGCACGACATTATCAACAGCGCGAATGCGGATGAGATTTTTGGAACGGAATATACGAACGCGCTGGGGGAGCAGGAGCCCTATAAGGATGTAAAGCGCTCAAGCTATTTCCCTCTGATCCCTTATTTGATCAGGAACGGATATATTGATGAAACCTATCAGGATTACATGTCCTACTATTATGCGGACGGCCTGCGCCGGGAGGACAAGGTATTTTTGCGGAGCCTGTTGGAACACAACAATAAGGGTGCGAATTACCATCTGGAGGAGCCCTGCAAAGTCATTAACTGGATGCATGGAAGTCAGTTTGAGGCAGCGGAGTGTCTCAACTATCAGCTGCTGGACACGCTGTTGCTGATTGTCTGCCATCCCGGGGAACTGCAGGGGAGCCTGAAGAGGCAGGATGTGGATTATGAGGGCAGACTGCACAGGCTGGTAAGGTATATTTTCAGAAATAAAGCCCAGGAGTTTTTTGAGGGATATTTATGGCATGGAAAATATGCGGCAGATTTTATCGGTCAGTTGAATACGGAATGTGCGAATGCCGCGACTTGGGTATTGGCGGACGCGACGCTCAGCGACCGGACAAAGTGCAAGTATGCAATGCAAACCGTCTTACAGGGGGAAAGCTATTGCTCCAAAGATGCTTCCGATTTGCGGCTGCTGGCGGAATATGTAGGCCGCAACACGCAGTTTCTCTATGGGGAGTTTGCAGAGAATGAGGATAAAAGATTTGTGGCGGGAATTGAACTTTTTAAAGTAAAGTTTATTCGGCTGCAGCTGACGGACGAGGAATGGAACAGTGCAGAAGATCCCAATAAGGGAACAAGTACATTAAAAAACAATTTCTGGGTGATGCAGCAAGTATATCAGCGGCGGCTATACACTATAAATGAGCAAAACATAATAACCATTCTCCGTATCTTTTATAAGCTGAAGCCGGATGAAATCGTGCATTCCAAACTGCTGACGCTGGTTTACAAAAAAGAGGATGAGCCGTTAAGACACTATGTAGATGAAAATCTGGGAGAGCTTCTGCTTGCGTTGGCAGACGGCAGTGAGTTTCTGGAGGATGAAGAGAATATTATATTAGCGCTTTTAGACAGGGAGGATTTGACACAGGAATGCAAGGAAAAATATATTGCGGCCCTGTCCTGCCGCGGGGAGATTTCCGAGTTAAAGCAGGTGAGAGATATAGCGCTGTGGCCCGTATTGATGCGGGGACATATAGAGTCGAAATTAAGCAACTTGACAGACTATTACTTCCTGTCAGGTAAGGGTATGGATGAAGCACTGGTAAACTACATTAACAGATACACATCTTCACTCAATCTTTCGGCGGCCTCTTTGGACGGAGACTATGGGGAGGGGGCGGCCAAGAGCCTATTTGAGGATGTAATACGCTGTGATGCCTTGGACTACCAGAAGTATTGCGCGTTGGTAAAGTCCTTTCCCTTTGAATGTGACATCTCTGATCTTGGAGATATCAGTGAAGGCAAAATGCGACTATTGATTTCATGGAAAATTGTACGGATGACCTTATCTGCCTTGGAATACGTAAGGACATCCTATCCCGGGCTTGTAAATAGATTTGCCAAAAAGAATATTGCAGAATACATAGCTCTGTTTTGTCCCGAAGGGGAGGGGTATCGGGAGGAGGAGTTCCTTGGGATCATGACTTCAGACAAAGGAATACTCAAAGATTTTCTCGCTGACCCGGAGGAGCCGCTGGAGCGGAAACAGAAAGCGCTGGCAAGGTGTGTTAATTTTCACACGATTCCGGCGATGGTACACTACTTGAAATTTGTAAAACTAAGCGAGTTTGTGGGCCTGCTGGAGGGAAAGAAGCTCTCTCTGGAGCAGACCCCCGGCAATAAAGCTCTTCTGGATGTTTTTCTGTCCAAGAATTGGATTGAGAAATATGATGTGGATCCACAGGACGATTCTCAATACCGGGTGCAGGGTAAAGCTGTATATACTAAAAAAGGTAAAAAGTAACACACCTACATAATTCTGCAGATGTGCCGCAAATCCTCTTTACAAAACCCCAAACCTCATGTATAATGCCATGTATACAGTGAACGAAACGCTTTGACGAAGAGAGTACATGTACCAAAGCTTTCCAGAGAACATCCCCACAGGTGGCTGTGGCTGAGAGGGATGGAGCGGGAGGTATGTGGAAGATGGCTTCTGAGCGGCGCACCGAGCCAGGGGACTTATACTGGCGAACGTTAAGATTTTCCAATTCCTGCCCTTCGTATGTCACGTAATCAGGCAACATGTGACGGGCAGGAAGGAAAAACTAATCGTCCGTGAGTATAAGAGGATTATCACGGCGGCTGTCCGTGCAGCGCCTGTGTGTCTCATAACCGGAGAACAGGCCATACACAGGGCCTCCAGGGTTAGGCTGCGACAGGATCCGCCTGTTATAGTGGATAGGGTTTGGCGATTTGGCACATCAGCCGGGATTTCCAGACCTAATGAGGCTCCTTTCGTGAGGAAGGGGCGAAGAGAAGTGGTAACACGGGCTTACGGCTCGTCTTCTCATGCGTTGCATGCGGAGGGCGGGCCTTTTGTTATGCCGCTTACAGACGAAAGGCCCGCATGTAACATTAAGTGGCAGCCCTGAAGCGGCGCCCGGAAAATACTTACCACCCGGTGGACGGATATTTTTTGAGGTGATGCTGTAGAAGGGAACTGCGGAATTTTTATTCAGGAGGAGGCAAGTATATGAGCAAAACACCCTATTACATTACCACTGCCATAGCCTACACATCCGGCAAGCCTCATATCGGCAACAATTACGAGATCGTGATGGCGGACGCCATCGCCCGCTTTAAGAGGAGACAGGGGTACGACGTATTTTTCCAGACGGGCACGGACGAACACGGGCAGAAGATTGAGTTGAAGGCCCAGGAGGCGGGCATAACGCCCCAGGAGTTTGTGGACAATGTGGCGGGCATTATCCGGGGGCTGTGCGACCAGCTGAACGTCAGCTATGACAAGTTCATCCGCACCACGGATAAGCCCCATGAAAAGCAGGTGCAGAAGATTTTCAAGCGCCTGTACGATCAGGGCGATATTTACAAGGGGGCCTATGAGGGGATGTACTGTACCCCCTGTGAGTCCTTCTGGACGGAATCCCAGCTGGTGGACGGCAAATGCCCGGACTGCGGCAGAGAGGTTAAACCCGCCAAAGAGGAGGCGTACTTTTTCCGCATGAGCAAATATGCGGATCGGCTTATCGAGCATATTAACACGCACCCGGAGTTCATTCAGCCTGTGTCCCGCAAAAACGAGATGATGAACAACTTTCTGCTGCCGGGCCTGCAGGATCTGTGTGTGTCCCGCACTTCCTTCAAGTGGGGCATTCCGGTGGATTTTGATGAAAAGCACGTGGTCTATGTGTGGCTGGATGCGCTGTCCAACTACATCACCGGCATCGGCTACGACGCGGACGGAGAAAGCACGGAGCAGTACAAAAAGCTCTGGCCCGCGGATCTTCATCTGATCGGCAAGGACATCATCCGCTTCCACACCATCTACTGGCCCATCTTCCTGATGGCCCTGGGAGAGCCGCTCCCCAAGCAAATTTTCGGCCATCCTTGGCTGATGATGAACGGGGGCAAGATGAGCAAGTCCAAAGGCAATGTGATCTATGTGGACGACTTGATTGACTTTTTTGGCGTGGACGCGGTGCGGTACTACATGATCCATGAGATGCCCTATGACAATGACGGCAACGCCACCTGGGAATTGATCGCCGAGCGCGCCAATTCCGATCTGGCCAACACTCTGGGTAATCTGGTGAACCGCACCATCTCCATGAGCAACAAGTATTTTGGCGGCGTGGTGGAGGACAAGGGTGTACAGCTCACCCCGGAGGACAGTGTCATTGACGAGGATCTGAAAAAGACCGTAACCGGCTCTTACGCCAAAGTGGCGGAGAAGATGGAATCCCTGCGGATTGCGGATGCTCTGACGGAGATCTTTGGCATCTTCAAGCGCTGCAATAAATATATCGACGAGACGGAGCCCTGGGTGCTGGCCAAGGACGAGGCCAAGTCGGATCGGCTGGCCACCGTGATGTACAATCTGGTGGAAGGCATTACCATCGGTGCTTCCCTGTTGGAGCCCTATATGCCCGAGACTGCGGAGAAGATTGTGGCCCAGCTGAACACTTCCCTGCGGGATTTTGACCGATTGGAAGAGTTCGGCCTGTATCCCGGCGGCAATAAGGTAACCGACAAGCCCCAGATCCTGTTTGCCCGTCTGGATATGAAAGAAGTGGAAAAGCGGGAGGATGAGCTTGCCGCCGCCATGATCGCGGCAGCAGAGAAAGAAGCAGCCAACGGCAGCTTTGAGACAGGAAAGGCGGCAGAGACTTCCAGTGAAGGGCCTGCGTCCGAAGGGCAGACGCCTGTAGATATCGAGGCAAAACCAGAGATCACTTATGAGGACTTCGCCAGACTCCAGTTCCAGGTGGGAGAGATCATCGCCTGTGAGGCGGTGCCTAAGTCCAAAAAACTTTTGTGCTCCCAGGTAAAGATTGGCAGTCAGGTACGTCAGATCGTATCCGGCATCAAGGCCCATTACACTCCTGAGGAGATGGTGGGTAAAAAGGTGATGGTGCTGGTAAATCTAAAGCCTGCCACTTTGGCCGGCGTGGTGTCCGAGGGGATGCTGTTGTGTGCGGAGGATGCCGATGGCAACTTGGCCCTGATGACGGCGGAGAAGTCCATGCCCTCCGGCGCGGAGATCTGTTAAGAGATCATTTTATTAAATTTCCATAAATGGGTTAAAATATATGAAAAGATAGTGTATAATAGGTGCATGGCTTTGAAGCCGTGCATCTATTTTCATAGTGTGTAATTTCGCGGGAAGAGGAAAACGTAAGAAGCATGAAAAAAGAAGAGTTCCATTTTGATTCCAGAGACAATAAGTCCAGAATCCATGCGGTCAGGTATTTGCCGGAGGAACAGGATCCGGTGTGCGTGGTGCAGATCATCCACGGCATGGCGGAGTATATTGAGCGGTATGAGGAATTTGCCCGTTTTTTGACAAAGCAGGGCTGTGTGGTCACAGGCAACGATCATTTAGGCCATGGCAAAAGTGTGGGGGAGGACGGGCTCTACGGCTATTTCTGCGAGCAGGATCCGGCAACAGTGTTGGTGCGGGATGTCCACCGCCTGAAGAAGATGACACAGCAGGTATATCCGGGTCTGCCCTATGTGATTGTGGGGCACAGCATGGGCTCGTTTATTCTGCGCAATTATCTGACCATGTACGGCAGCGGCATCACCGGGGCGGTGATCATGGGCACGGGTTATCAGTCCAGAGGTACCATGGCCGCGGCTATATTCATGGTGAAGCTGCAAAAAATTTTCCTGGGCTCCAGGCATGTGAGCAAATTCAGCGATAAGGTCAGCTTCGGCAGCTATAACAAGGGGATACCGGATGCCAAGACGGAATTTGACTGGCTGAGCAAAGATGAGGAGAGTGTGAAGCGGTATATAGAAGATCCTTTGTGCGGCAATGTGTTTACCTTGAACGGCTTCCAGACCCTTTCGGAGTTGATTATGAGAGCCCATGATCCCAAGCGGCTTCAAAAGATTCCCGCCGACCTGCCTTTGCTGGTGATTTCCGGCGATGCGGATCCTTTGGGCGGATATGGAAAGGGCATTCCCAAGGTATGCGAGGGACTCCGCAGCGCAGGCGTGAGGGATGTGGAGATGCATTTGTGTGAGACGGGCAGGCATGAGCTTTTGAACGAGCCGGAGCGCGCCCAGATAATGGAAGTAATCTATGGCTGGATACAGAAGCATTGTCTGAAGGCTGACGCATAAAAAAGAGGAAAATACCAAGACTATTCCCCAAACAGGCAGACAGCCTGCGGAACGGAAGGTTTCTAACCATCTAATCAGCGTCTGCCCGGACAGCGCCCAGAGAATTTGCGGACGCCAAAGCGGCCGAAAATTGCTCAGCCGGAAGAGGTGCTGGCAGGGGAGATGCGGAACGGAAGGTTTCTAACGTTCTAGTCAGCATCTGCCCGGACAGCGCCCAGAGAATTTGCGGACGCCAAAGCGGCCGAAAATTGCT
>ERZ779637.473-NODE-473-length-26458-cov-6.192365_pt1 | contig 26458 bp, 24 predicted proteins | sample MGYA00514196_ERZ779637 | MGnify/ENA primary metagenome ERZ779637 (study PRJEB29562, sample SAMEA4376700) | mouse gut metagenome | isolation source: Cecum | study: EMG produced TPA metagenomics assembly of the A DSS colitis mouse model was used to assess the...
GCCGGCCAGCCCCGCCTGGAAGGCCGCCGGATCCGTGGCGGAAGCTGCAAGCGCTTTTATGATCGGCTACGAAGGCCCGGCAGACCAGAGCGCCACGGCGCAGAAGAAGCGGGCTTCCTATGGACAGAAATATTTCGATAAATACGCCGGGCAGCAGGCGACGGCCACACCCGCCGGAAAGAATGAACCCGACGCGGCCTACAAGGTGGGAAAGAATTACACCCTGCAGGCGAATATGTACGTTCGCAAGACGCCGAACGGCGAAAAGCTTTCATATTCTGCATTGACGGCAGACGGAAAGGCCCACGGCTACGCAGACGGCGCCGGGAAAGCGATCTTGAAGAAAGGAACCGTCGTCACGTGCAAAGGGCTTGAAAAGGCAGCGGGCGGCGCTATATGGGTGAAGATCCCGTCGGGGTATGTTTGCGGCATATCAGGATCCGGCGAAATCTACATAAAATAAATCAGGAAGGGGGACAATGTACCATGAAGACATAGGAAAGAAAAACGGTCAACGGCAAAGCAAGGAATAATATATCACGGGATCCGGCTTTTTCTTCATAACGGAAAAGGCCGGATATTTTTCTTCCAAAAAGCGGCTACTTCGTGTATAATAGAATTCGTTATTGATTTTTAAAGAAAGAAGGAATTTAACCGTGATAAATGATGAGTATAAAAAAAGAATGGAAGCGCAGGATCTAACGAAGGAACCGCCGACGGAAGAACCGGATCGGCAATTCTGGTTTATGAAGAAATGCCGGGAGATTGTGAAGCAGAAGTCCGAAGAATTGGGCCGCCCGCTGACGTGTAGCTTGACGTCGTTCGGGTGTCAGATGAATGCCCGCGACAGCGAAAAGCTGGCAGGCATTTTGGAGCAGATTGGCTATGTGCCGGCAAAAGATGAGGATGCCGACCTCGTAATCTACAATACCTGTACCGTGCGGGACAATGCCAACCAACGCGTTTATGGCAGGCTGGGCTTTTTAAACAGCAGGAAAAAACAAAATCCCCATATGAAAATTGCCCTCTGCGGCTGCATGATGCAGGAAGAAAGTGTAATCGAAAAAATAAAGAAAAGTTACCGTTTTGTGGACTTATTGTTTGGCACCCATAATATCTTCAAATTTGCGGAACTGCTCCATACCATGTTTGAGTCGGAACGCATGGTCATCGATATTTGGAAGGACACAGACCTGATTGTGGAGGATTTGCCGGTGGAACGCAAATATCCGTTCAAATCCGGCATTAATATCATGTTCGGCTGCAATAATTTCTGCAGTTACTGTATCGTGCCGTATGTGCGCGGGCGGGAGCGCAGCCGCAGTCCCAAAGACATTCTCCGTGAAATCAAAGCGCTTGCCGCGGACGGCGTGGTGGAAGTCATGCTGCTTGGGCAGAATGTCAATTCTTACGGCAAAAATTTGGAAGAACCCATGACTTTTGCCGGGCTGCTGCGCGAAGTGGAGAAAATAGACGGGATAGAACGCATCCGTTTCATGACTTCCCACCCGAAGGATTTATCCGATGAGCTGATACAGGTAATGAAGGAATCAAAAAAAATATGCCGGCATTTGCACCTTCCGCTGCAGTCCGGTTCCACCCGTATTCTAAAGGCGATGAACCGGCGTTACACAAGGGAGCAGTATTTGGATTTGGCATGGAAAATCCGGCGTGAAATCCCGGATATCGCCCTCACTACGGATATCATCGTAGGATTTCCGGGGGAAACGCTGCAGGACGTGGAAGAAACCATTGACATGGTGAAACAGGTGAAATACGAAAACGCCTTTACTTTTCTTTATTCCAAACGCACCGGAACCCCTGCGGCAGCCATGGAAAACCAGGTGCCGGAGGAAACGGTAAAAGAAGGATTTGACCGGCTGTTAAAAGCGGTGCAGGATACGGCGCGGGAACGCGTGGCGCTTTTACAGGGACAGGTGCAGAGCGCTTTGGTGGAAGAACAAAACGTCCAGGACCCTTCCCTTCTGACCGGACGGCTTTCCAACAATACCATCGTGCATTTTCCGGGGGACAGTTCCCTGATTGGCAAAATCGTGGATGTCAGGCTGGAAGAATGCCACGGATTTTATTATGTGGGGAAAATGGTATCCGGTACGTAACGATATTTCACGTGAAAGTGAAAGGAGAACAAAAGTGGCAGAATTAACGCCTATGATGCAGCAATATATGGAAACAAAGAAGGAATACAGCGATTGTATTCTTTTTTACCGGCTTGGCGATTTTTACGAGATGTTTTTTGAGGACGCGCTGACCGCTTCCAAGGAACTGGAAATCACGCTGACCGGAAAGAACTGCGGGCAGGAGGAGCGGGCGCCCATGTGCGGCATCCCCTACCATGCGGTGGACAGCTACCTGACAAAACTGGTTTCCAAAGGATACAAAGTGGCAATCTGCGAACAGGTGGAGGACCCGAAGTCAGCAAAAGGTCTGGTAAAACGGGAAGTCGTCCGCATCGTAACGCCCGGAACCAACTTAAACGTACAGTCTTTGGAAGAAACCAGGAACAACTACCTGATGAGCATTTCCTATATGCAGAATAAAATCGGCATTTCCGTGGCGGATGTAACGACAGGGGATTATTACCTGACGGAAGTGGAAGACATCCGTAAGCTCATGGACGAAGTGAATAAATACATGCCTTCGGAAATTATCTGCAACGATGCCTTTTTAGTCAGCGGGCTGGATATCGGCGACCTGCGGGAACGGTTAAAGATTGCGGTCAACGCCGTCGGCTCCCATTATTTTGACGACGACGCCTGCCGGAAATGCCTGATGAAGCATTTTCATGTGCAGGTGCTGACCGGGCTCGGCATTGAGGATTTTCCCACGGGAATCCTGGCGGCAGGGGCGCTGCTCCAATATTTGTACGACACGCAGAAAATGTCTTCCCTGGCGCATTTCACCCATTTATACCCATACCTGACGAACAAATACATGCTGCTTGACAGTTCCACGCGCAGGAACCTGGAACTGACGGAAACCCTGCGGGAAAAACAGAAAAGGGGTTCCCTGCTGTGGGTACTGGATAAAACCAAGACGGCGATGGGCGCACGGACGCTGCGCAGCTACCTCGAACAGCCGTTGATTGATCCGGCGGAAATCACAAAACGGCAGGATGCCATCGAAAGCCTGTGCCTTGATGCCGTGGCAAGGGACGAAATCAGGGAATATTTAAACCCCATATACGACTTGGAACGTCTGCTGGGCAAAGTCAGCTATAAAACGGCGAATCCGAGAGACTTAATCGCCTTCCGCAACTCTTTGGAAATGCTTCCCCACATCAAAACGGTGTTAAACGCGCTGCAGGGGGAACTGCTCGGAAACCTGAACCGGGATATTGACGGACTGGAGGATATTTTTGCACTGATTGACGACTCCATTTTGGAAGACTCGCCCATCACCGTCCGCGAAGGCGGTATCATTAAAGAAGGCTTTGACGAATCCATTGACAACCTGCGCCATGCCAAGACGGAGGGAAAGAGCTGGCTGGCAGCCCTTGAGGAAGAAGACCGGGAACGGACCGGCATCAAAAATCTGCGGATTAAATACAACAAAGTCTTCGGCTATTATTTTGAGGTAACAAATTCCTACCTGAGTATGGTTCCCGATGATTACATACGCAAACAGACGTTAACCAATGCGGAACGTTTCACCACGCCGCGTTTAAAAGAACTGGAAGACACCGTTTTAAATGCGGAAGACAAACTGTACTCCCTGGAATACGAGGTATTCTGCAACATCCGGGACAACATCGCCGCCCAGACCGAACGGATACAGAAGACGGCAAAGGCGGTGGCGGCGCTTGACGTGTTCGCCTCCCTTTCCCTGGTAGCGGAGCGCAGCAAATACGTGCGTCCCGCCATCAATGCCAAAGGCATCATCCAAATCAAGGGAGGCAGGCATCCGGTGGTGGAGAAAATGATTGTCAACGATATGTTTATCTCCAACGACACCTATCTGGACAACAACAAAAACTGCATCGCCGTCATTACCGGACCGAACATGGCGGGAAAGTCCACGTATATGCGGCAGACGGCTCTGATTGTGCTGATGGCGCAGATTGGCAGCTTCGTGCCGGCAGACGGCGCAGATATCTGTATCGTGGACCGTATCTTTACAAGGGTTGGGGCATCCGACGACCTGGCAAGCGGACAGAGCACGTTTATGGTGGAAATGAACGAAGTGGCGAACATCTTGCGCAACGCCACCTCCCAAAGTCTGCTGGTATTGGATGAAATCGGGCGCGGGACTTCCACGTTTGACGGCTTAAGCATTGCCTGGGCGGTCATTGAGCATATCAGCAACCGGAAGATTCTGGGTGCAAAAACCCTGTTTGCCACCCATTACCACGAACTGACCGAGCTGGAAGGCAAGATGAACAATGTCAACAATTACTGTATCGCGGTAAAGGAAAAAGGCGACGATATCGTATTCCTGCGCAAAATCGTAAAAGGCGGTGCGGACAAAAGCTACGGCATTCAGGTGGCAAGGCTTGCGGGAGTTCCAGACATGGTCATAGACCGCGCCAAGGAAATCGTGGAGCAGTTAAGCGACAACGATATCACCGAAAAAGTGCAGAGCATTGCCATCGAAAGCAAAAGCGGCAAAAAAACCGACAAAAAGAATGCGCCAAAAAAATATGACGAAGTGGATATGGAACAGATTTCCCTGTTGGACACGGTCAGCGACGAAGACGTATTAAAGGAACTCCAGGAAATCGACGTAACGAACCTGACGCCGTTAGATGCCTTAAATACCCTGTACCGGCTTCAGAACAAATTAAAGAATCGCTGGTAACTCATTTTGGAAACCAAAAAAAGGAGAACGGATGGCACAGATTAACTTGCTGGATAAGGATACCATAGACAAAATAGCGGCGGGAGAAGTGGTGGAACGCCCCGCCAGCGTGGTCAAGGAACTTTTGGAAAACGCAGTGGACGCAGGCGCCACGGCGGTAACGGTGGAAATCAAGGAAGGCGGCATTTCCTTTCTGCGCGTGACGGACAACGGATGCGGCATCGAGCGGGAGCAGGTGCCCAGGGCTTTCCTGCGCCATGCCACCAGCAAAATCCATACGGCGGAAGATTTGTCTGCCATCCGCAGCCTTGGGTTCCGCGGGGAAGCGCTCTCCAGCATTGCGGCGGTGGCGCGGTTAGAACTGATTACGAAGACCGAAGGAGAACTGACCGGCATCCGCTACCGGATTGAAGGTGGGGAAGAAGTGGAAGCGGAGGAAGTGGGTGCGCCAAACGGTACGACCCTGTTGGTCCGCAATCTGTTTTTTAACGTACCGGTACGTAAGAAGTTCTTAAAACAGCCGCAGACCGAAGGCGGTTATATCTCGGATTTGATGGAACATATGGCATTGGCAAACCCCGGCGTGTCTTTCCGGTACGTCAACAACGGACAGACACGTTTCCACACATCAGGAAACGGAAACTTACAGGAAATCATTTACCGGATTTACGGGCGCGACATTGCTTCCGCCCTGATTCCCGTGGATGTTTCGGAAAACGGCATCCGCATGGAAGGATTCCTTGGGAAACCGGAAATCAACCGTGCCAACCGGAATTTTGAAGTTTATTTCGTCAACGGGCGTTTTATTAAAAGCGGCATCATCGGTAAGGCACTGGAAGAAGGCTACCGGAAATACGTGATGCAGCATAAATTCCCTTTTGCGGTGCTGCATTTTTCCGTCGATGCGGGCGATATTGACGTAAACGTACACCCCACAAAGATGGAAGTGCGTTTTACGAATCAGGCAAAGCTGTATGATTTCATTGCCCGCCATGTAGAGTCCGCACTCCGGAAAAAGGAACTGATACCGGAAGTGTCATTGGAAACCCCGGAGGAAAAACGTTTGGAAGCGTCAAAAAAAATTCCCGTCCCTACTGCGCCGGAGCCATTTGAAATAAACCGTAAGGCAAGGGAAGCAGGGAACGGGACTGTGGCGGAAGAAACAGCACCATATACGCACACGGAGACAAACAAAGAACCTGCCGCAAACGATACAAAAAGCGGTGACGGGGAGGAGTCGTTTTTTGTCGACCGCCGTTTCCTGCCGAAAAAGGAAGAACACGCCCGAATGCCTGAAAAAATGCAGGATGTCCTGCAAAACGCCATGCCGCCCAAAATACTTGGCATGGGAAAATCCCCTTCCGGTTACGCAAATGGCGCAAATCATGCAAACGTTTTAAAATCCTCCGAGCATATTTTTGTCGAAAAACCGGAACAGCTTGATTTGTTCGGGGAGAAAATGCTGACGAAGGAAGCCGTTTCCGAGTACCGGATTTTAGGGCAGGTTTTTGATACCTACTGGCTCGTTGCCTTTCATGATAAACTGTTTATCATTGACCAGCACGCCGCCCACGAGAAAGTGAAATACGAACATTTCATGAAACACTTGGAAAAAAACAGCGTGGAATCCCAAATGGTAAACCCGCCAATCATCGTTACGCTGACCGGGCACGAGGAAACGGTGCTAAAGGAATCCATGGAAATTTTTTCCTCCATGGGCTTTGAAATAGAGTCCTTTGGCGGCAATGAATACGCCCTGCGCAGCGTTCCTTCCGAGCTTTACGGATGTACGGAAAGCGGACTGTTTACGGAACTTTTGGACGAGCTGGCACAAGGGACGTTAAACGGCGCGCCTTCCGTCATACGCCAAAAGATAGCTAGCATGGCGTGTAAGGCGGCGGTAAAAGGGAATACTTCTTTTGACCGCGCGGGCATCGAAGCGCTGATTGAACAGTTGCTTGCGCTGGACGACCCGTACCATTGCCCCCACGGACGCCCCACGATTATATCCATGAGCAAATACGAAATCGAGAAAAAATTCAAGCGGATCGTATAAAACCGTATAAAACCGAAAGACAGGCAGGAAGCAGACATGTCCATAAACGAAAACCAATTAAAAAAGCCGTTGATTATATTAACGGGACCCACCGCCGTCGGTAAGACGGCGCTTTCCATTAAGCTGGCAAAAGCCGTGGGCGGGGAAATTGTTTCCGCCGACTCCATGCAGGTGTACCGCCATATGGACATCGGCTCCGCCAAAATCACGCCGGAAGAAATGGAAGACGTCCCCCATCACTTGATTGATGTACTGGAACCCACGGAGGATTTTAACGTAGTGCGTTTCCAGCAGATGGCGAAAGAAGCCATGGCAGGCATTTACGGGCGCGGCAGGATTCCGGTTCTGACGGGCGGAACGGGATTTTACATCCAGGCAGTCCTGTATGATATTGACTTTACGGAAAATGAGGAAAACACACCTTACCGGGAGGAACTGGAACGCCTGGCAATGGAAAAAGGAAACGCCTGCCTGCACCAAATGCTCCGGGAAGTTGACGCGGCATCGGCAAAAGCCATTCATGAAAACAACGTAAAACGCGTAATCCGCGCGCTGGAATTCTACCGGCTGACCGGGGAAAAAATTTCGGAGCACAATGAAGTGCAGCGCAGCAGGGATGCCGCATACAACGCCTGTTACTTTGTCCTGACGGACAAACGGGAACGCCTGTATGAACGGATTGACAAACGGGTGGACGGGATGCTTGCCGCCGGTCTGGTGGAAGAAGTGGCAGCTTTGATGCAAATGGGCTGTACGAAAGACATGGTTTCCATGCAGGGTCTTGGTTATAAGGAAATCTTAAGTTACTTAAACGGGGAAATCCCGTTGGAACGGGCAGTCTACCTGATTAAACGGGATACCAGGCATTTCGCGAAACGGCAGTTGACATGGTTCCGCAGGGAAAAGGATGTCATATGGGTACCAAAAGACGAGATGGGGTACCGGGAAGAAGATATTCTGCGTTTCCTGACGGAATATGTGAAAGAAAAAACCGAAAGAGGAAGGTGAACGGATATGGGTAACAGACAAAAAGACAATAACCGGCAAAACCAGGACATGTACCGGGCAATGGGGCTTTCCCCGGAGGTCATTTCTTACGGTGAGAACATTTTGGAAGAATTAAGGGACCGTTTTGCCGCCATTGACCGGGTTGCCGAATACAACCAGTTAAAGGTGTTAAAGGCAATGCAGGAAGCAAAGGTCAGCGAAGCCTGCCTGTCGGGAACCACCGGTTACGGTTATAACGACTTAGGGCGCGATACCCTGGAGGACGTTTACGCGAAGATATTCGGCACGGAAGATGCGCTTGTACGTCCGCAGATTACCTGCGGTACCCACGCCCTTGCCCTTGCGTTAATGAGCAATTTAAGGCCGGGGGACGAACTGCTTTCCCCGGTCGGGAAACCTTATGATACGCTGGAGGAAGTCATCGGCATCCGTCCCTCCAAAGGGTCGTTGGCGGAATACGGCATTACTTACCGCCAGGTGGATTTACTTGGGGACGGCAGTTTTGACTATGAGGGCATCCGGCAGGCAGTGAACGGACGCACAAGGCTTGTCACCATCCAGCGTTCCAAGGGATACCAGACCCGTCCCACCCTTTCGGTAAGCGCCATCGGGGAATTAATCGCTTTCCTTAAGGACTTAAAACCGGATCTGATCTGCATGGTGGACAATTGTTACGGGGAGTTCGTGGAAACCATGGAACCGTCCCAGGCAGGAGCGGACATGGTAGTCGGCTCCCTGATTAAAAATCCCGGCGGCGGGCTTGCGCCTACCGGCGGCTATATTGCAGGCACAAGGGAATGCGTGGAAAACGCCGCCTGCCGCTTGACCTCCCCGGGACTGGCAAAGGAAGTGGGGGCTTCCCTCGGCATGATGAATGCCTTTTACCAGGGGTTGTTTTTGGCGCCCACCGTTACCGCAGGCGCTTTAAAGGGAGCCGTTTTTGCGGCAAACATTTATGAACGCTTAGGGTTTGCGGTCATTCCAAACGGCAGCGAGGAACGCCACGACATCATACAGGCAGTCACTTTCGGTACGCCGGAAGGCGTCGTCGCCTTCTGCAAAGGGATTCAGGCGGCAGCGCCCGTAGACAGTTTTGTTACCCCCGAACCGTGGGACATGCCGGGGTATGACAGCAAGGTCATCATGGCGGCCGGGGCCTTCGTGTCCGGTTCCTCCATCGAATTGTCCGCCGACGGACCCATCAAACCGCCGTACGCGGTATATTTCCAGGGTGGGCTGACATGGTACCACGCCAAATACGGAATCTTAAAATCCTTACAGCAATTGGTGGAAGAACGGGTGGTATGCCTGTCGGATTCTGTAGAAAACTTTTAAAAAAATTAATTGGAAATTTATGTACAGAAATCCCAATCTGTGGTAAGATGAAAATTAGCTATGCAGATGGGAGGCAGTTTATGCGCAACAAAAATACATGGACCTGCTTTTTACTAATCCTTGCCGGCATTGTGCTGGGAGGGTTTATCGGAAGCCTGTTTCCCGATACATGGGTGAATTACGGACAAACCTTCGGGCTGTCCAGTCCCTTTGTTTTGGATTTGGGGATTTTAAGCCTTACGTTCGGGCTTACGATTAAAATTACGATTGCCAGCATCATCGGCATCCTTTTGGGAATCGTGATATACCGGTTTTTATAGGATTTTTGTATCCAGACATTCCTAAGCCCGGAGAAGCAGATGGGAAAGTGTGGGACATGAACAACGGCACGGCCGGAAGGAAAGGAAAAGACGAAAAGAAAACGGAAATAAAATCAGGAATGCCCTATGAGAAGTTCATGCGGTTGGGACCGGGCGCTTTGTCGGAAGCGGAACTGCTCGCCATCATTATCCGCACGGGAACGCCGGAACGGACGCCGGTGGAAATCGGGCAGCAGGTTTTGGAGCTTCCGTCCGTAAAGAAAGAAGGGTTAAACGGACTCCATCACGTAACGGTAAAAGAGCTTATGGACATCAAGGGCATCGGGGAAGTAAAAGCGGTGAAAATCAAATGCCTTGCGGAATTGTCCATGCGGATGGCAATGCTGACGGCGAAAAAAGGGCTCCGTTTTTCCGCCCCGTCCTCGGTGGCGGATTACTATATGGAAAGGCTGCGGCATGAACAGCGGGAGCAGGTGCTTCTTTTGCTGCTTGATATCCGTAACGGATTGCTGGGAGAGGAACTTTTGTCCATCGGTACGGTGAAAAATTCACTCCTTTCCCCAAGGGAAGTCTTCGTGACGGCGCTGCAGGCGCGGGCGGCGGGTATTATGCTGCTGCACAACCATCCAAGCGGCGACCCGACGCCCAGCTTCCAGGACGTGGAAGTGACGGAGACAATAAAAGAAATCGGCAGTATGATGGACATTCCGCTCATAGATCACATCATAATTGGAGATAACAAATACATGAGTTTTAAGGAAGCCGGCTTATTATAGAAATGGAAGAAAAGGAGAAAGGGGTTAAATACGTTGGGAATGAATTCATTCGGCATTGACCTTGGTACAAACAATATTAAAATTTACAGTAGGAATGAGGACAGCGTCATGGTCGAGAAGAACATGATTGCCATCGAAAACAGGAATACGCTTTTCGCCTATGGAAATTCTGCCTTTGAAATGTATGAAAAGGCACCGGGGAACATCCGTATCACCTATCCGTTAAGCAACGGTGTCATTGCGGACATCCACCATATGGAGACACTGGTGAAATTCTTCATCACGGATTTGTGCAAAGGGAATGTGAAGCCTGCGGAATATTATGTGGCGGTTCCCACGGATGTGACGAAAGTGGAGAAAAGGGCATTTTACGACCTAATCCAAAATGCCGGCGTTAAGGCGAAGAAAGTCATGGTAGTGGAAAAAGCGGTTGCCGACGGTCTTGGGATGGAAATCGATGTGAAAAACGCCCAGGGTGTCCTTGTGGTAAACGTAGGCTATGATACAACGGAGATTTCCATCCTGTCCCTTGGGGGCATCGTGTTAAGCCGGTTAATCAAAGTGGGCGGGCAGAAGTTTGACGATGCCATCCGTGCCGCCATCCGGCGGGAATTCAGCCTGATTGTAGGAGGCAAAACGGCGGAAAACGTAAAAATTGCCCTGAGCGATTTGGACAAAGAAGGGAAACCTGCCGTGGTATACGGGCGGGATATCGTTACGGGGCTTCCCGTGGAAAGGGAGATTCCCACCGCATTGGTGGACAGTTCTTTGACCGAGCATTTCGATACCATCATCGACAATGTAAAAGTCATTTTGGAGCGGACGCCCCCCGAACTTGCGGCGGATATTTACCGGCACGGCGTATATTTAACGGGCGGAGCTTCCCAGGTGAGCCGTTTGGCGGAGCTTTTAAGCAACGGAACGGGCTTAAAAGTCATCCGTGCCGAAAATCCGATATCCAGCGTTGCGATGGGGCTTTCCAAGATTATCAAAGACGATAACTATAAATCCGTGGCATATGATGCGATTGAAGGAATGGGTAAATGAGTCCAATAGTAAAAAGAAAAGGAGAGAAGTTTACGTTGCCAAGTAAATATCTCCTTTTTATTTTAACAATCTTATGTGCGGGAACCATCATCCTCACATTTAACACAAACATATTCAGCGGTTCCTTAAACACCGCCGTGGGATATGTCATCGTCCCGTTCCAAAAAGGGATCAGCTCCGTGGGAGGCTGGCTTGCCAACCGTTCGGAGGAGCTGGTGCAGATACGGGCGCTTTTAACCGAAAACGAATCCCTGCGGGCGCAGATTGACGAACTGACCATAGAAAACACGATTCTCCAGCAGGACCGTTATGAATTAACCAACCTGCGGGAACTTTACCGGCTGGATGCCCAGTATGCGGACTATGAAAAAGTAGGTGCGCGCATCATCGCCAAGGACGCCGGGAACTGGTTTCATTCCTTCGTTATCGACAAAGGGGAAGAAGACGGGATTGCAATGGACATGAACGTGATTGCCGGAAGCGGGTTAGTGGGGCGCATCGTGGACGTGGGTCCCAACTGGGCAAAAGTCACGACCATCATCGCGGACAATTTCAGCGTCAGCGGCAAGGTGTTAGCCACTTCCGATTACCTGATGGTTTCGGGCGACCTGGAACTGTATAACGGAGGCGTCATTGCATTTAACAAGCTGGTGGACAGCGCGGGACAGGTGGCGGAAGGGGATAAAATCGTCACTTCCAACATCAGCGACAAATACCTCCCCAATATCTTAATCGGCTACATCAACACCCTGAACGTGGATGCCAACAACATCACGAAATCGGGACTGCTTACCCCTGCCGTGGATTTTGAACACTTGGAGGAAGTGCTTGTCATAACCGAGTTGAAACAGTCCATGGAAGACAAGGAATAAGAACATTCATAAAAATATCAAAGGGAGGAAATCGTGAAAAGAGCGGTTGTCGTAATATTACTGGTGATTGCCTGCTTCCTGCTGCAATCCACCGTGTTCCATGCCGTGGCGTTCGGCGGCATAGTCCCAAACCTGTTAATTATACTGACCGCTTCCTTCGGCTTTATGCGGGGGGAAAAAACCGGTTTGGTCATCGGTTTCTTCTGCGGACTGTTAATGGATATTTTTTTCGGGGTGGTCATAGGGTTCCACGCCCTCCTGTACATGTATGTGGGATATACCAACGGCAAATTTAACCATATCTTCTTCCCGGAAGACGTGAAACTGCCCATGGTACTCATTGTCGGAAGTGACTTCTTCTACAACGTCACCTGTTATATCCTGATGTTTTTGATGCGTACCAGATTCCATGTCTGGCATTATTTCCTGCATGTCATGTTACCCGAAATCGTATATACCATCGTCATAACCATTTTCCTTTATCCGGCAATCCTTTGGATTAACCGCAGACTGGAACACAGTGAAAAAAGGAGTGCGAAAAAGTTTGTTTGAACGTTTAAAAGAAAATTTCCTGAATACGGTGAGCATACGCCTGATGGTTCTTACGGTCATTATCCTCGCACTTGGCGGCGTACTGGTCTACCGTGTTTTTGATTTACAGATTGTCAATGGAGAACATTATTTGGAAGAATTCCGTTTTAAAACCACCAAGGAACGCTCGCTTTCCAGTACAAGGGGAAATATTTACGACCGCAACGGCAAATGCCTTGCCTATAATGAACTCGCTTACAATGTAACCATCGAGGATGTTTATGAGTCGGGAAGGCACAAAAATGCCCAGTTGAACGAAACCATTTACAACCTCATCCAAATGATTGAGAAAAACGGCGACAGCATCATCAACGATTTTAACGTGATTATCGATGCGGACGGCAATTATGCCTTCGCGGTGGAAGACCGGCAGTTAAAACGTTTTCTTGCGGATGTCTACGGATTTACTTCCTATGATGCCATGCTGGCAGACCAGAAAAACGGTTACAAATATGCCACCAAGACAGCGGCGGAAGTGGTGTATGACCTTTGTTCCTCCGCCCGGTTCGGCATCGGCAGCTATACCGACCCCGACGACCGCAGTTCGTTTGTGCCGGAACTCGGCTATACCAAAGAGGAAGTCCTGAAGATTCTGACGGTGCGCTTCGCCATGAATGCCAACAGTTACCAAAAATACATTGCCACCGTGGTAGCGACCAACGTGAGCGAGGAAACCGTGGCGGTGGTCATGGAGAACAGCGATATCCTAAAGGGGGTATCCGTGGCGGAGGATACGGTACGCCGCTATGTGGACAGCATTTATTTCTCCCAGATTATCGGTTATACGGGAAAGATATCGCAGGACGAAATGGCGGCATTCAACGAGGGAGAAGAACAAAAATATGAATTAAACGACATCGTCGGGAAATCGGGCATTGAATATTCCATGGAAGCCGAACTTCAGGGTACGAAAGGTTCCGAGGATGTGGTGGTGGACCATGTGGGGAAAGTCATCGAAACAAGCAACCGGGTGGAGCCAGTGGCGGGCAATGATTTGTACCTGACGCTTGACAGCGACCTCCAGGTGGCGGTATACCACATACTGGAAGCAAAGCTGGCAAGTATTCTGCTCACCCAAATCCGCAATATCAAAGAGTATGACCCGAAAGAACACGGCAGTAGCATCCTCATTCCCATCGATGATGTTTATTACGCGTTGTTTAACAATAACATCATCGATACGGGGCACTTTACGGCAAACGGGGCGGGAGAGACGGAAGCTGCCGTCCAGGAAGCGTTCGTAAGACGCAAGGAGGCGGTCATGGACGGGCTGCGCGCGGAACTGACGGAGAAGAAGACACCGTACATGGAACTGCCCGTGGAATACCAGGTTTACCAAACCTATATCACCACCCTGCTGTATGACAACGGCATCATCATGGAAAGCGAACTGGATACTTCCGATGCCACTTACCTTGCTTGGAGTAAGGACGAGGTCATCAGCCTGAACGAATACCTGAACTATGCCATTGCGAAAAACTGGGTGGACGTGACGAAATTGAATCTGACCGGAAAGTATTCCAATTCCGGGGAAGTATATGCAGAACTGCTGGACTATATTTTTGAATCCATAGACAATAATACCGGTTTTAACAAAAGGATTTACCGGTACATGATCCGTGACAACGACATTACCGGCAGACAGGTATGCAGCCTTCTTTTGGAGCAGGAACTGGTGGAAGTGGAAGCGGAAGAACTGGAGAGGTTCCAAAGCGGACTGATTTCCCCTTATGAATTTATGCGCAGCCGCATCCGCAACCTGGACATTACCCCGGCACAGCTTGCGCTGGACCCCCATTCGGGTTCCGTGGTGCTTACGGATGTGAACACCGGAGAAGTGCTTGCTCTCGTTTCCTATCCTGCGTATGACAATAACCGGATGGCAAACGGTGTGGATGCCGAATACTTTAATTCCCTGTTAAACGACCTGTCCACGCCGATGATTAACTATGCCACCTACCAGAAAACGGCGCCCGGTTCCACATTTAAAATGGTATCCGCCACGGCCGGTCTTCTGGAAGGCGCCATCGACCTATCCACCACCGTAAAGTGTACGGGAACTTTTGACAGGCTGGAGGAAGAACAGCAGCCCCACTGCTGGAACCGCGGCGGACATGGAACCTTGGACGTTTCCGGCGGAATCCAAAATTCCTGTAACATTTATTTTTACGAAGTAGGGTACCGTCTCGGTACCGTGGGCGACCGCTATATGACCGATACCGGTCTTGAAAAACTGACAAAATATGCGGATATGTACGGGCTGACGGAAACTTCCGGCATTGAAATCGAAGAGTCCACACCGCAGGTTTCGGACATGGACCCCGTCCGTTCCGCCATCGGGCAGGGTACCAACAACTTTACCACTGTCGGACTTGCGCGATACATTACAACGGTGGCAAACAGCGGAACGTGCTATAATTTAACATTATTGGATAAATTAACCGACCACAGCGGCAAATTAATCGAAGACTATACGGCAAAAGTACGCAATACCATTGACATGGACAGCTCCTATTGGGATGCCATCCATTCCGGTATGCGCAAAGTGGTGGAGGCAAAAAACTATTACAGCGATTTGGGCATTAACGTGGCGGGCAAAACGGGAACGGCACAGGAGAGCAAAAGCAGACCAAACCACGCCCTGTTCGTTTGCTACGCACCATATGAAAACCCGGAAATTGCAATCGCCGTCCGTGTGGCAAACGGTTATACTTCCGATTATTCGGCGCAGATTGCAAAAGACGTCATCAAATATTATTATCATCTGGCAGACGAGGAAGAACTGGCAGGCAACGCACAGGAACTGACAGGCGGAAGCCTGAACGCGGATTAACATGCCGGCGCCGTCTGCATAAAGGAGCAGGTACACATGAAAAACACGGTTATCATTAAAAGTTTCCAAAACGGGATTTCCGTTTATTTAAACGGGGAAATCGCCTTTGACGAGCTGCTGGGGGAAGTGGCATTCAAATTCCGGGAATCCAGCAATTTCTTTAAGGATGCAAAAATGGCAATTTCTTTTGAAGGGAGACGCCTGTCGGATGAGGAGGAGAGGATGGTATTAAACGTCATCTGCGAAAATTCCGACCTGCATATCGTCTGTCTCGTGGGCAAGGACGAGGAAACCAACCATAATTATTTAAAGGCAATCCAGCAATTGGAACGGCACAGGGAAGACGGGAACGAAGGACAGTTTTACCGGGGAACCTTAAAAAACGGACAGGTACTGGAAACCGAATCCAGCATCGTTGTCCTGGGGGATGTCTATCCGGGCAGCGCCATCATTTCCACAAAGGATATCGTCATCCTTGGCGGGCTGTTCGGCAAAGCCTATGCGGGTGGAAACGGCAGCGGAGGACATTATGTGGTTGCGCTTGAAATGTCGCCGGAGAGATTACAAATCGGTGATTTCAAATATAAAACTACCAAACAGACAAAGTGGTCGATTAAACCAAAAGTACAGCCGAAAATAGCATACATAAAGGATGAGCGGGTCGTAATGGAACCCATCACCAAAGAATTACTGGACGATTTGCCTTTATAGGAAGCGCCCAGGGGACGAAATTAATTCATGGAGGTAAGTATATGAGTGAAGTAATTGTCGTCACGTCAGGGAAAGGCGGGGTAGGGAAAACCACTACCTCAGCAAATGTCGGTACCGGTTTGGCAGCCATGGGGAAAAGTGTAGTCCTGATTGACACGGACATCGGGCTTAGGAATCTGGATGTGGTCATGGGACTGGAAAACAGGATTGTTTACAATTTAGTGGATGTCATTGAGGGAAAATGCCGCGTTAAACAGGCGCTCATCAAGGACAAACGCCACCAAAGCCTTTATCTGATGCCTTCGGCACAGACGAGGGACAAGTCCGCGGTGACACCGCCGCAGATGATTAAAATGATTGCACAGTTAAAGGAACAGTTCGACTATATTATACTGGACTGTCCCGCAGGCATCGAGCAGGGCTTCCAAAATGCCATTGCGGGGGCGGACAGGGCTTTGGTGGTCACAACGCCGGAAGTCTCTGCCATACGGGATGCGGACCGCATCATCGGATTATTGGAAGCCAACGAGTTTAAGAAAATCGACCTCGTTATCAACCGGCTGCGTTACGACATGGTCAAACGCGGGGAAATGATGACCGCTTCGGATGTGGTGGACATCCTGTCCATCCCGTTAATCGGCGTCGTACCGGATGATGAAAACGTGGTCATTGCAACCAATCAGGGAGAACCTCTCGTGGGAAACAGCACCATGGCAGGCAGGGCATACCAAAATATCTGTGAGAGGGTGTTGGGAAAGGAAATCCCGTTCATCGATTTTGAAAAAACCATTTCCTTTTGGACAAGGGTTACGGGCATTTTTTCCGCCAAAACCAGAAGGGAGGGGTAACGGATGGGTTTCGGAAACATTTTTAAAAGGAAAAGCTCCAAGGATATTGCAAAGGACAGGTTAAAAATCCTGTTAATATCCGACAGGGTAAACTGTTCGCCGGAAATGATGGAAATGATAAAAACGGATATCGCAAAGGTAATCTCAAAATACATGAAAATCGATGCGCAGAGCATGGAAATCCAAATAACAAAGACGAGTACGAAGGGACTGGGCAAAACGCCCGCCCTGTACGCGAATATACCAATACTGGATTTAAATAAATAAAATCTGACGGAAAGGATAAAGCATGTTAAAGCAATATAAGATACGGAATTATGATTTTAAACTGGTCATTCTCGTGGTGGCGCTGACGTTTATCGGTATTTTTGCGGTGGGAAGCGCCGCCGATGAGTCGCTGCAGCGGACACAGATCATGGGATTTATTTTTGGTTCTTTCCTGATGCTTGTGATTTCGCTGTTTGATTATTCCGTGCTTTTAAAGCTGTACTGGCTGTCCTATATCGGTTCCATCGGGCTTTTGCTGCTGGTGTATGTGTTCGGGGAAACAACCAGCGGCGCCCAAAGATGGATTACTTTACTGGGAATCCGGTTTCAACCGTCAGAACTTGCAAAAATATTGTTGATTCTCTTTTATGCACAGTTTATAATGAAACATAGGGAAAAACTGAATACCTTTAAGAATATCGGTCTGTGCTGCCTTTTCATACTGCCGTCGCTGTATTTCATCTATAAACAGCCGAACCTGTCGACAACCATCGTTGTGGCGGTCATGTTCTGCGTCATTATGTTTGTGGGCGGCATCAGTTGGAAGCTGGTAACGGGTATCCTTGCCGTATTTATCCCTACGGCGATTATCCTGTTCACCATCATCATCCAGCCGGACCAAACATTGATCAAGGATTACCAGCAGGCGCGTATCCTTGCTTTCCTGTACCCGGATAAATACGCAAACGCCGAGGCATACCAGCAGCTAAATTCCATCATGGCAATCGGTTCCGGGCAATTGTACGGGAAAGGCTATAAAACAAATGAAATCAGCTCCGTGAAAAACGGGAATTTTATTTCGGAGCCGCAGACGGACTTTATCTTTGCCGTCATCGGTGAGGAATTCGGGTTTGTCGGTTCCTGTGTGGTCATCGTCCTTTTGGTGCTTGTCACGCTGGAATGCATCTTTATCGCACACAGGGCAAAGGATCTTGCCGGGAGCATCATAGCGGCGGGAATGGCGGGACTTATCGGTTTTCAGGGTTTTTTAAATATTGGGGTGACGACGATGCTGCTTCCGAATACGGGGGTAACGCTACCGTTTGTGAGTTATGGACTGACCTCCCTTGTCAGTCTGTATATCGGAATCGGCTTCGTACTGAATGTTGGTCTGCAATGCAAAAAATATTACTAGAAACTATGACTGGATAAGAGAGGGTACAACAATGAATATTGCACTGATTGCACACGATGCCAAGAAAAAGCTGATGCAGAATTTCTGTATCGCGTACAAAGGGATTCTGAGCAAAAACGCGCTGTATGCCACGGGGACAACGGGACGGCTGATTGAGGAAGTAACCAACTTAAGCATTTACAAATACCTTGCCGGACATTTGGGGGGCGAACAGCAGTTATGTGCGCAGATTGAGGCCAACGACATTGACCTTGTGATTTTTTTACAGGACCCGCAGGCGCCGAAATCCCATGAGCCGGGCGTAAATAATGTGATGCGCCTGTGCGACATGTACAACATTCCATTGGCGACAAACCTTGCATCTGCGGAATTGCTGATTAAATCCCTGGACAGAGGAGACTTAGAGTGGCGTGAAATGTATAAATAAGATTTACAACCAAAAGAAAAGAATAGGTATGCTCGGTACAGCCATGATTTTAACCGCTGCGCTTTTTACGGGCTGCGGCGGCAAATCCTTTGATATGGCGTATTCACCGGACTATCCGGTCAGCAGTTTCCGTATGGATTCCCCGTCGGAAAGCGTCGACATGGCGGAACCCTTCGCCATGGATTTATGCGTGGTGGACAAGGATGTCACGGCGGGAACCGATGTGGACATGTCGCAGACAGAGGCGGCAGGACTTTTCTGCCGCGACGATAACCGGACGATTTATGCCAAAAACGTGCACGAACAATTGGCGCCTGCAAGTTTAACCAAAATCATGACGGCGTTGGTCGCCTTAAAATACGGTTCGCCGGATGCCATGCTGACGGCATCGGCAAACGTGAAGATTAAGGAGTCGGGTGCACAGCTTAGCGGAATCCAGGAAGGAGACCAGATGACGCTGACACAGGCGCTCCACCTGCTTTTAATTCATTCCGGCAACGATGCCGCTGTGCTGATTGCGGAAGGAGTCGGCGGTTCCGTGGAGAATTTCTGTGATATGATGAACCGGGAGGCATTGGCGCTGGGGGCGACCAATACTCATTTTTCCAATCCCCACGGGCTGACGGCGGAAGACCATTATGTGACGGCATATGACATGTACCTGATTTTTAACGAGGCATTGGAGTACCAGTTAATTAACGAAATCATCCAAATGCCCAGCTATACCACCGTATACCATGACCGGGAAGGCCGGGAGAAGGAGATTTCCGTCAACAATTCCAACCAATACCTGCAGGGGACGGAAACCGTTTCGGGGGCGGTTACGGTCATCGGCGGAAAGACCGGAACTACCAAGGCGGCAGGACGGTGCCTGATTCTTCTGTCCAGGGACGCGTCGGGAAAATCCTATATTTCCGTCATTCTCCGTTCCGAAACGACGGAAACCCTCTATGGGGGCATGACGGATTTACTTGGGGAAATTAAGAATTAGCAGTTGTTTTTTAAGGCAAGATAAACTATAATGGAACTAGGTCGTTTTCCAGACCGAATTTACTTTAGGAGGGTTCACCAATGGTTCAATTAATCGCAGGTAAAAAAGGAAAAGGCAAGACAAAACATTTATTGGACAAGGTAAATGCAGAAGTAAAGACCGCATCGGGTAACATTACATACCTGGACAAAAGCACGAAGCATATGTTTGAACTGAACAACAAAGTAAGGCTGATTAATGTGGCGGACTACATGATCACCAACAGCGACGAATTTTTGGGATTTATCTGCGGAATCATTTCGCAGGATCACGATTTGCAGCAGATGTATTTTGACAGCTTTTTGGAAATTGCCTGCATGGAAGGCGGGGACATATCTCCCGTAGTGGAGAAATTGGAGAAAATAGGGGAATCCTTCGGTATTGATTTCATTTTGAGCGTTTCCCTTGACGAATCGGAACTGCCGGACGGATTAAAATCGAAAATTATGGTATCTCTTTAAAAACGGCTCCGGGCAGCATTTTCCCCGGTACGGCGGTAAGTAAAGGATGAAAGACAAGATAAAAAGGTTCCTAAGAAAAAGACCTCGGAGACAGACGGGGTCTTTCTTATGATATACGCCAGGCAGCGCATGGAACACGGCGGGCGGGGGAATGGCAGGACAGGAGGCTTCCGGTATTGGCAAACCAAAATCCCAATAAGATAACAAAATACAGAAAACCGTTGAACCTCAATATCGGTATGATTATCTTTGCGGTGATTTTTATTTACATTGTCATCTGTGTATTCATGTATTTCACCGCAAGGCACATCGTCTGGTACCAGGTGATGGCGGGATCCCTGTCCACCAACAATATTTACAAGGCGGTGGCGCTCAGGTCTGAAACCATCGTGGAGGCAACGGACGCGGGCTATGTCAATTATTTCGCCAGAGAAGGCTCCAAAGTCGCCGTGGGGGATTTGGTTTATGCCGTGGACGAATCCGGCAAACTGGCGGATTACATGAATGCGGATGCCGCAGGGGAAAACACGCTGTCCGAAACGGATTTGAACGAGCTGCGGTCGGAAATCGTCGGTTTCGCCAACAGTTTTGACAGCAGCAATTTTTCCACCGTATATGATTTTAAGTATGACATGGAAGGAATGGTCTTGAAACTTTCCAATTACAGCATTATGGAAAGCATAGACTCCATACAGGTATCGGGGCTTGCCGGTCTGGTCAAACAGTGTACTTCCCCCATGGCAGGAATCGTCGTCTATTCCATGGACGGCTATGAGGAATTAAAACTGGAAGACATGACGGCGGAAAAAATGGACCCGAAAAATTACGAGAAAACACCGCTCCTTGGCAATGCCCTGGTTGCCGCCGGAAGCCCGGTTTATAAGCTGTCTACCAGTGAAGACTGGTCGCTGGTCATTCAGGTGGACAAGGACAGGGAAGAACAACTGTTAAAGGCGGAATACGTGAAAGTGCGTTTTTTAAAGAACCAGGAAACTTCCTGGGGGCTGGTGGAATCCTTTACAAACGCGGACGGCGATATTTTCGTGAAACTGACGTTTACCAACTCCATGATTACGTTCTGTAACGACCGTTTCGTGGACATTGAACTGATTCTGGATGACGAAACGGGACTTAAGATTCCCAATTCCTCCGTCGTGGAAAAGGACTTCTTCCTGATTCCGAAAGCCTATGTGACGAAGGGGGGAAACAGCGGGAAGGAAGGCGTCATGCGGGAAGTTTACGGTGAAGACGGAACGGCTTCGACGGAATTTGTGGAAACCACGATTTACAACGAAACGGACGAAGAATATTACGTCGATGATTCCACACTGCGGATTGGTGATTATCTGGTAAAACCGGAAACCATGGAAAAATATGCGGTCAGCAAAATGGACAGTCTGATAGGGGTTTACAACATTAATAAAGGCTATGCGGACTTCAAACAGGTCAATATCCTCTATAACAATGAAGAATATTCCATCGTACAGTCCAATACGGCATACGGGTTGAATGTATACGATTACATTGTACTGGATGCTTCCACGGTCAGCGAGGATGAATTGATTTACGAATAATCCTGCGCGAGGCGGTGCCGCAAAAATATGACCGGGAAATGGTAATGAAAGAAACGGTAATTTATGGAATATAAATGTCCGGAAAGGAAAGAATGGAATGAGTGGAATAGGTGAGATGGATGGAATGGGTGGAATGGGTGGAATTAAAATGGAAACAACCGGAATCCGTGAAAATATCTGCCAAGTCAACGGGCGAATCCGCAAGGCATGTGCCGTATCCGGCAGGAAAGAAAGCGACGTTACGTTAATTGCCGTCAGCAAGACAAAACCCCTTTCCATGCTGCAGGAAGCCTATGCGTGCGGCTGCCGCCATTTCGGGGAAAACAAGGTGCAGGAGCTGGTGGAAAAGTACGACCAAATGCCAAAGGACGTCAAATGGCATATGATTGGGCATCTCCAGCGCAATAAGGTGAAATATATCGTGGATAAGGTCTGTCTCATCCACAGCGTGGATTCCCTGCGGCTGGCAGAGGAAATCAGCAAAGAAGCGGGAAAGAAAGGCGTAACCGCCCATATTCTCGTGGAGGTCAATATTGCGGCAGAGGAAACCAAGTTCGGTACGGCGCGGGAAGAAGCCGTACAACTGGTCAAAAGTATTGCCGCCTTGCCGTCGGTCCGGATAAAAGGACTGATGACCATTGCGCCTTATGTGGAAAATCCTGAAAAAAACAGGGAATACTTTGCAGACTTGTATGATTTATCTGTTGACATAATGCGGGAAAACATTGATAATATTAACATGGACGTTTTGTCGATGGGTATGACCGGGGATTATGAAGTAGCCATAGAAGAAGGGGCTACTTATGTCCGTGTGGGCACCGGAATCTTCGGCGAAAGGCATTATGGCGCAGTTTAGCACAACCGTTTGAGTAAGGAGACAAGTAAAAGAATGGGTGTAATGGATAAATTTTTGAATTATATGAAGTTAAACGATGAAGACGAATACTATGACGACGATTATTATGATGAGCCGGATGCCCCCCAGCCCCAGCCGAAGAAAATGACAACCGTCAAGGAAGAACTGGCGGGAGCAGAGGAACCGGCAAAGAAGACCACACCGAAAATCACCCCCATGACCAGGCAGCCCCGGAAACTGACGGGAGCCGGAATGGAAGTATGTGTCATCCGTCCGACGTCCGTGGAAGACGGGCGGGAGATTACGGAAACGCTCCTTGCCAACCGCACCGTGGTCTTAAACCTGGAAGGACTGGATGTGGACGTGGCACAGAGAATCATCGATTTTACATCGGGTTCCTGTTTCGCCATCAGCGGAAACCTTCAGAAGATATCCCATTACATATTCATAATTACACCGGCAAGCGTGGATATTTCCGGCGATTTTCAGGAACTGATTTCCGGCGCTTTTGATGTACCGATTAACAAGTGATAACAGAAAAGACACACGAGGACTGCAGAAACTTCCCGCTCCGGGAAGTTTTAATTATGCACAGGACAAACAAAACAGAGGAGGATTTTCTGATGGCACAAAGATTAACCATCCAATATGACAAAAAACCATGCTACGATATCGTGTTTTCCCAAAGTTTTGAAGGATTGGGGGAAGAACTGGCAGAGCTAAACCTCTCCGGTCCGTGTCTTGCGGAGCGGAAAATCTGCATCCTTACGGATTCCACGGTAGAAACGCTGTATGCCCAGGCTGTTCTTGAACAACTGGAAGGAAAATGCAAAAAGGCAGTTGTTTTTTCTTTTCCCGCAGGGGAGCAAAGCAAAACGTTGGATACCGTAAAGGAAGCCTATACGTTCCTGATTCGGGAAGGCTTTGACCGGAAAGACCTGCTGCTTGCCCTTGGCGGCGGTGTGGTGGGCGACCTGACCGGATTTACTGCAGCCACTTATCTGCGCGGTGTGGATTTCATCCAGATTCCCACCACCCTTTTGGCACAGGCGGACAGCAGCATCGGCGGAAAAACCGGCGTGGATTTTGACGGTTATAAGAATATGGTAGGGGCCTTTTATATGCCAAAACTGGTATACACGAACGTTTCCGTGCTGAAAACGCTGGAGGAACGGCAGTATTTTTCCGGTTTTGCGGAAATTATGAAGCATGGTCTGATTAAAGACCATATTTTTTACACATGGCTGCTGGACAACATGTACGAAATCTGTGAGCGGGATCCGGCGGTACTGGAAGAAATGGTGATGAAAAGCAGTACCATTAAAAAAATGGTGGTGGAAAAAGACCCGACGGAAAAAGGGGACCGTGCACTTTTAAATTTCGGACATACCATCGGACATGCCATCGAAAAGTCAAAGAATTTTGAACTGTACCATGGGGAGTGCGTGGCGCTTGGATGCGTTGCCGCCGCCTACATTTCATGGAAGCACAATCTGCTTGGCATGGAAGAATACTATGAAATCCGGGATATGTTCGTTCCCTTTAATCTGCCCATTTCCATTGACGACATCCAACCGGAAGAAATCCTGGCACTGACGAAATCGGACAAGAAAATGGAGGCCGGAAAAATCAAATTCATCCTGTTAAAAAAGGTAGGGAAAGCAGTGATTGACCAAACGGTGACGGATGATGACATTTTGGGCGCCATCGGGGAAATCTATTTCAGCGATGAGGATAAGGCGGAGTAACGGAAATGGAGGATAACGGCATTTATTGTTTTCAGGTGGGGGAAGACACCATGGAAAACCAAAGAATCGATAAGGTATTGGGGCTTGCCCTGCCTTCCTTATCGCGTTCTTATATCCAAAAGCTGCTAAAAGAAGGCTTGGCAGCGGTAAACGGGACAACGGTAAAACCGAATTACCGTGTAAAATGTGGGGATGATGTACGTTTGGAACTTCCTCCTGCCACGGAACCGGATATTTTGCCGGAAGAAATGCCTTTGGATATCCTGTACGAAGACGAAGACGTGCTGGTGGTCAATAAACCGAAAGGCATGGTAGTGCACCCTGCGGCAGGACACCCTACAGGGACACTTGTAAACGGGATTATGGCGCACTGTAAAGGAAACCTGTCCGGCATTAACGGCATCATGCGCCCCGGCATCGTCCACCGTATCGATAAGGATACCACCGGTTCCGTCATTATCTGCAAAAACGATGCCGCCCACAGCCATATCGCCGCCCAGTTAAAAGACCATTCCGTGGTCAGGCATTACCATGCCATCTGTTACGGCGTACTGGAAGAAGACGAACGAACCGTCTGTGCCCCCATCGGAAGGCATCCCACTGACAGGAAGAAGATGGCGGTAAACGAAAAGAACGGAAAACATGCCGTAACCCATATCCGGGTGCTCAAACGGTTCCATGGCTATACGTATGTGGAATGCCGGCTGGAAACGGGACGTACCCACCAGATACGGGTTCATATGGCTTCCATCGGCCATCCGCTTTTGGGGGATACGGTATATGCCCCCGGCAGGACATCGCCTTATAAACTGGAAGGGCAGTGTCTCCATGCAAAAGTCCTTGGTTTCAGGCATCCGCGCACCGGGGAATATATTGGGACGGATGCCCCTTTACCGGAGTATTTCGTGCATTTGCTGGAGGTTTTAAAATGATAAGTTATTGAAATATCTGCGTATTTTTTATATAATATATGGTAGTGATTGCAAATAATACATCAAAAAGACTAAAATGCAGAGCGACAGGAGGAATTTATATGAATACAATCGTTACCATAGGGCGTCAGTTCGGTTCGGCCGGACGGGAAATCGGGGAAAAAGTGGCGGAATATTTCGGGATTAAATGCTATGATAAAGAGCTGTTAACGAGGGCGGCACAGGAGAGCGGGTTCTGTGAGGAAATGATCCAGAACCATGATGAGCGGCCCACCAATTCTTTCCTCTATAACCTTGTGATGGACACTTATTCGTTTGGTTACAATGCGTCTTCGTTTGTGGATATGCCCATCAGCCATAAAGTATTTTTGGCACAGTTTGATACCATCAAGAAAATCGCGGACGAAGGTCCCTGTGTGATTGTGGGACGCTGTGCGGATTATGCCCTGAGTGAATATAAGAACTGCGTCCATTTGTTTATTTACGGCGATGAAGCATCCAAAACAAAACGTATCATGGAAAAATACAGCCTGACGGAGCAGAAGGCGAAGGAAATGATTAACAAGAAGGACAAACAGCGCCAAAGTTATTATAACTATTATTCTTCCAAGAAGTGGGGACGTGCGGACAGCTATGATTTGTGCATCAACAGCAGCGTTCTTGGCGTGGAAGGAACGGTACGCCTGATTATCCAGTTTATTGAAGATTTTGAGACAAAAAAATAATGGAACCGTAATGTAGATGTTGAAAAGGAAGGCTTACGGAGATGGCTTTTAGAGTACATACAGACCGTCTGCGCAAGGGAATGGTAAT
>ERZ779637.474-NODE-474-length-26350-cov-11.372238_pt1 | contig 26350 bp, 26 predicted proteins | sample MGYA00514196_ERZ779637 | MGnify/ENA primary metagenome ERZ779637 (study PRJEB29562, sample SAMEA4376700) | mouse gut metagenome | isolation source: Cecum | study: EMG produced TPA metagenomics assembly of the A DSS colitis mouse model was used to assess the...
GGCGGAAAATACGCCGCCAAGACATGCGCGGGGGAGATTTTAAACAGGCGCTAAGAACCCGCTGAAATTTCGGTGGGCTCCGGAGGGCCGGATTTTCAGAAATCCTAAAAAAGCCCCTGGAAATGGGCCCTGGTCCATGGGCGGAGAGGAGGGAGGCGGCGCTTTTGCCGTCTCCCTCCAATATTTTGCCGGACGACAAAATCAGCGCTCCTTCCCCAGCCCTGACATGGTAGACTGGAGCTGACGTGTTGTGGAACAGCGGAAGGGGAGGGGAGAGCATGGATTATGCGCTCATTTTGGTGATTTTTCTCGGGGGAATTATTCTGATTGTCAAGGGCGGGGACTGGTTTGTGGACGCCGCGTCGTACATAGCGGAGGTCAGCGGCGTCCCAAAGCTGATTGTGGGAGCCACCATCGTCAGTCTTGCCACCACGCTGCCGGAAATGCTGGTTTCGGCCATGGCGGCCATTCAGGGAAAGATAGACATGTCCGTGGGAAACGCCGTGGGCAGCGTCACCGCAAACCTGGGGCTCATCATGGCTGTGTCGGTGATCTGTATGCCCGTGCGCATCCGCCGGGGGGACTATCTGCTCAAGTCCGTCCTGATGCTGGCCGCCGCCGGGATCGTGGCGGCAGGGGGCAGGGAGGGGGCGGTGGGACTGCGGCCGTCCCTGGTGCTTCTGGCTGTGTTCGCCCTGTTTCTCTATGAGAACCTGCGCTCCGCCCACCGCTCCATGCGCTGCGGGGGCGCGGGGGACCTGGGCATCTTCCGTCCCGCGCCGGCCAGGAGGGAGATCTTTTTTCAGTGCGTCAAATTCACTGCGGGCGCGGTGGCCGTGGTCATGGGGGCGGACCTGCTGGTGGACAGCGCCAGCGCCCTGGCCCGGCTGGCGGGGATTTCTGAGCGGATCATCGGCGTGACCATTGTGGCTGTGGGCACGTCCCTGCCGGAGCTGGTCACCACCGTCACCGCCATTGCAAAAGGGCAGTCCGCCCTGTCCATTGGAAACATTCTGGGGGCAAACATCCTGGATCTGACCCTGATCCTGCCCATGAGCGCCCTGGTGTCCGGTCAGGCCCTGCCCATCGCGCCGGTTTCAGCGGCCATTGATCTGCCCGCGTGCCTGCTGGTGGGGTGTATTGCCGTCATTCCGGCCATGGTCTCCGCCCGGTTCCAGCGGTGGCAGGGGGTGGCTCTGCTGGCGGTGTACGGCGGGTATCTGTTTCTGACGTGCAGGGCGTAGATGTACATAGAAAAACCCGTGCGGGGAAGAAGTCCCGCACGGGTTTGCTTATGATACAGCATGATTCCTATAGAGGCAAATAAAATTTGACAAAAACTACTGCATATCATATAATGGACATGCCAAAGCTCAAAAGAGCGGAGGCCAGAAGGGCACTGTTACATAAAAGGCGGTTAGCGTTCCCCCGGGAAAGGGGGTGAGGCTGATGTGGAAAAGGCGGGTAATTGCAGTTTTGCGATTCCTGATCTGCCTGGTATGGGCGTTGTACATACTGTCCACAAATGCGTGTTGACCGCCCGGATGGCTCCCGAGCGGTCAACATAGCTAAAACTATGTCATCGTGAAGGGCTAACCGCCGTAACAGCGCCCTTCTGTTCATATTATATATGGCTGTCTCTGTTTTGTCAAGCCCATAAAAAAATATACGCAGGGGAGGGTATCCCCCGATATGCGTTGACCGCCCGGATGGCCCCCGAGCGGTCAACATAGTTTCTTACTATGAACGTTTAGGGGCTAACCGCCGTAACGGTACCCTTCTGTTCTTATTATATACGGCTATCTCCGATTTGTCAAGTCAATGTAGGGGCGAGCATTGCTCGCCCGCATGTAACATATACCACCGCATTCCGTCAGAAGGACGCGCCTGCCTGCAACCGGCGAACGGGGCCGCTGGAGGGGGGATGCAAGGAACGGGCGAGCAATGCTCGCCCCTACATAATTTCATTCCTCGCCACCATATTTCTCGTAATAATCCTGAAGAAGTTCCCGCTCCGTACAGCGCAGGGCCTTACAGAAGCAGGCCAGCTCAAAGTCGGTGACAACCCGTTTGTTGTTTTCGATATTGCTGATGGCCTGCTGGTCAATATTCGTGCCCAGTATCTGCATCTGTGCCGCCAGCTCGCTCTGGGAGATATCACGGCGGACACGCATGAGCTGTAGTTGCATATGGATAAGATTTTTCTTTCCCTTGAATTGCATAACTCGCATCACAAATTTCCTGTCTCCATATGTATAATATATATTTTACCTTATTCTACATTATATAATGCCGTAAAATACATGTTGTATATGTAGACGGAGGAAAAATTTTATGAAGCTCTTCAAAGAAATCTTGATAAAGGCCATAGAAAAAATGGAAATAGACGCGTCATTTTCCGACTTCATCATGAGTGCGGCGGCGGTGGTGGAACTGGAAAGCTATAATGCGCTTTGCAAAATCAAGGCGATTATTGAGGATGAGAGTCTGGACGATCCGACATGCTTTCATAAGATCGAGGCCATTGTATCCGAACTGGAGGCCCTGGGCAGCGACGGCGGGTCCAGACATGACTTCGGCTGACCCTGAAACGTTGAAAATCTTTCTAACAAACCCTGAATTGATTTTCCTGAATTGCGGACCTGCGTTATTGACAACAGACCATCTTCCGCTATAATGAAATCATACGCAATGAAACCGGAAGGGAGGTCCAGGCGCTGGGATATACATAATTGAACAAAATAAAAATTTTGTTCAATATTGGGGAGGGCAAACCTGGAAAACGGGCCCCGGACCGCGTATACCGCGCCAAGCTACTGTGAACAACTATCGAGACGACGCGCCGCAGATCCTCTGCGATTTCTTATCCTACCATGAGACCATCAAGGCCCACTCTCAGAAAACCGTGGATGAATATTTCCTGGACCTGCGAAATTTTTTCCGCTACATGAAGCAGTCCCGGGATCGTTCTCTCCGTGACACGCCCTGGGACGAGATCTCCATTCTGGACGTGGATATCAACTTTATCCGCGCCATCACCCTGACGGACATCTACGGATATCTGACCTATCTCAGCCGGGACCGTGCCCAGCAGCAAAACAGCGTCCGGACCGAGTACGGCCTCAGCGCCGCCACCCGGGCCCGGAAAATCGCCACGCTCCGTTCCTTCTTCAACTACCTCACCAACAAGGCTCATCTTCTGGAGGACAACCCGGTGAAGGAGCTGGACTCCCCCAAGCTGCGCAAAAACCTGCCCAAGTATCTGACCCTGGACGAGAGCCTGGAGCTGCTTGCCAGCGTGGACGGCCCCCACAAGGAGCGGGACTACTGCATCCTGACTATTTTTCTCAACTGCGGCCTGCGAATCTCTGAGCTGATCGGCCTGAACCTAACGGACATCCAGGGGGACGCGCTGCGGGTGCTGGGCAAGGGCAACAAGGTACGCATTGTCTACCTCAACGACGCCTGCAAGACCGCCCTGGAGCGGTATCTGGCGGTGCGCCGGCCCGTCAGCGGCCGGGATCAGAACGCCCTCTTTCTCTCCTCCCGGAACCAGCGCATCAGCCGCTCCAACGTCCACGCCTTGGTGAAAAAGCACCTCTCCCAGGCCGGACTGGACAGCGCCCGATACTCCTCCCACAAGCTCCGCCACACCGCCGCCACGCTCATGCTCCAAAACGGCGTGGATGTGAAGGCGGTACAGGAGGTGCTGGGCCACGAGCACCTGAACACCACCGAGATTTACACCCATATTGACAACGAGGCCCTGCGCGTGGCGGCCAGGGCAAACCCTCTTGGGCGGGTGAAGCCGCCCAAAGAGCAGTAAAGGGAAATTACTATACAAGAACGTCCCTGGAAGGATTTTCCGGGGACGTTCTCAGCATATAGGGCGTTACAGGGTCAGAGAGGGCGCGGCGTACACCCTGGATTTGAGCTCGCTGTTGAGCATGTACAGTCCCTTCGCATCGCCGCCGAACAGCTCCATTTTGGTAATCATGTCGCCGGCGTTCTTCTCCTCCTCGCCCTGCTCCTTGACGAACCAGTCCAGCACCTGCATGGTGCGGTAGTCGCGGACCTCAAAGGCCTGGGTATAGATGGCGTTGATGAGGCCGGTGACCAGCTTCTCGTGCTCCAGGCCCGCCTTCAGGGGGGCCATAAGGCTGTCTAGGACCTTGTCCGGCTGCTGGATGGTCCCCAGGGTCACCTTCTCCCCGTTGTTGTGCAGGTACTGGTAGAACAGCATAGCGTGGGACTGCTCCTCCTGGGCCTGGACCCGGTACCAGTTCTCAAAGCCGTCCAGTCCCTTGGATGCGTAGAAGTTGGCAAAATCCAGGTACAGATAGGCGGAGTAAAATTCGTGGGTAATCTGCTCATTAATCAGCTTAGCAACTTTTTCGTTCATAGCGGTCTCCTATTCTTTTTCTGTATATTTCAGGGACAGGCGCTCCCAGTACATAGTATCATAGCACCTGCGCCGCCCCTTGAAAAGGGAAAGTTCCCTTTTGCCGACAAAATTTTTACGCCTGGGGATCTGCCTCCCTCCCCTGCCCCACAGGCCGCCAGACCCCTACGAAATGGAGAAAGCGAATGGCGCGGTAGTTGTATGTATTCAGCGGACGGTTGTCGGAGTCGTAGCTGTGGGCGGCAATGAGCACATCCGAGGGCTGGAGGGCGGGCTTGCGCAGCAGCCGCACCACCACCGGCGAGTGGTTCCACCTCTCCCCGTCAAAGGACAGCTGCACCACGTCCCCGGGCAGCAGATGGGCGATGGAGACCGCGTGGGCCGCCGGACCGGCGGTATTTTCTGTGCGGGTCATGAAGTTGTAGAAGTAGTCCACCCCCGTCCAGGCGGGGGCCTTGTTGTTCGGGTCAATGTAGTACCAGCCCAGATCCCGGGTGTAGTTCATCACGCCGCTGCCGGCGTAGACGCATTGGGAGGCGAAGTTGGTGCAGTCCCCCCCGATTTTCTCGTAGTCGTAGAAGGCGGGATTGCGGCCGTAGGCCCACCGCTTTGCGTAGCGCACCGCCGCCCCCCGGTCATACGGCGTCATTCTCAGGTCCCCGTTCATGAAAAATCACCCCTTCCGCACAGTATATGCGGAAGGGGCGGCAGATGTATCTGGAATTTTTATTTTTGATTGATCCGCAGTGTGTTGAGCACGCAGAGCATACACACGCCCACATCCGCGAACACGCCGGCCCAGAGCTCGATATGGCCCAGGACGGAGAGGATCATCACCAGCACCTTGACGGCGATAGCAAAGACGATGTTCTCTGCGGCGATGCGGTTGGTGCGGCGGGCGATGCGGATGCCGGCGGCGATCTTGCTGGGCTCGTCGCCCATGATGATGACGTCCGCCGTCTCAATGGCCGCGTCCGCCCCCAGGCCGCCCATAGCGATGCCGATGTCCGCCGCCGCCAGCACCGGCGTGTCGTTGATGCCGTCACCGGCATAGAGGAGCTTGCCCTTCCCTGTCAGCCGGCTCCGGAGCTTCTCCAGCTCCGTCAGCTTATCCTGGGGCAGCAGTCCGCCCACGGCCTGATCCAGACCGATCTCCCGGGCGATCTCCTCCACCACCGGCGCGCTGTCGCCGGAGAGCATGGCCGTCCTGTCCACGCCCAGCGCCCGCAGGGCGCTGATAGCCCCCTTTGCGTCCTCCTTGGGCGCGTCCCGGAGAAGGATGACCCCGAGATAGACCCCGTCCAGGGCGGCGCAGACGGCTGTTGCCGCTGTGGAGGGCATATCAGGAACAGATATGCCAAGCTCTGTCAAGTAATCTGACTTGCCAGCAACAATCCGCTGTCCGTCCACGCTCACCGCCACGCCGTGGCCGGGGACCTCCTGGTAGTCGGACAGCCTTGCCTCGTCAGCCTGCCCGCCCCAGGCGGCCAGAATGGACTGGGCGATGGGATGGGTGGAGCGGCATTCCGCCAGGGCCGTCAGCTCCAGCAGTCTTTCCCGGGAAATGCCCTCCGCCGGATGGCACTCGGACACGGAGAAGCGTCCCTCCGTCAGGGTGCCGGTCTTGTCAAAGGCCACGATCTGGGCTTCCGCCAGGGTCTCCAGGTGGTTCCCGCCCTTGACCAGCACCCCCTCCCGGGAGGCCCGGCCGATGCCGGCAAAGAAGCTGAGGGGCACAGAGATGACCAGGGCGCAGGGGCAGGAGATGACCAGGAAGCACAGGGCGCTGTAGACGGACCGCTCCCAGCTCATGAGGCCCGCCAGAGGCGGCAGCAGGGCCACCACCGCCGCCGCCAGACAGACGATAGGGGTGTACACCCTGGCAAATCGGGTGATGAACTTCTCGCTGGATGCCTTCTTCTCGGAGGCGTTCTCCACCATCTCCAGGATTTTGCTGGCTGTGGATTCGCCAAAGCTCTTTTCCACCCGGATCTCCAGTGCGCCGCTGAGGTTGATGCACCCCGCCATGACCTGCTGGCCGGAGGTGATTTCCCGGGGCATGGACTCGCCGGTGAGGGCGGCTGTGTCCAGCTGGGACGCACCCCGCAGCACCACCCCGTCCAGAGGCACCTTTTCCCCCGGCCGCACCAGAATGGTCTGGCCCACGGACACGCTCTCCGCCTCCACTTCCCTGCTCTCGCCGTTTTCCAGCAGGTTGGCGTGGTCCGGCCGCACGTCCAGCAGGGCGGAAATGGATTTGCGGGAGGAGGACACGGCCTTGGTTTGCAGGTACTCCCCCAGCCGGTACAGGAGGAACACCATCACGCCCTCCGGGATCTCCCCGATACACACCGCGCCGATGCCGGCAATGGTCATCAGAAAGCTCTCCCCGAAGACGTCCCCATGGCGGATATTGCCCACTGCCTGGATTACGATCTCCGCCGCCACCGCCGCAAAGGCCGCCAGCAGTACCGCTGTGGAGACCCAGGGGATTCCGGGCAGAAGTGCCCGCAACAGCAGTCCTGCAATCAGCAGCGCCGCTCCCACGCCCAGGGTGAGCAGCTCCCTGCGGACCTCCGCCGGGTCCTGCTCATGGTTGTGGTCGTGGCCGCAGCTGCAGCCGCCGTGGTCGTGGTGATGCTCGTGGCCGCAGCCGCAGCTACCGTGGTCGTGGTGATGCTCGTGGCCGCAGCCGCAGCTACCGTGGTCGTGGTGATGCTCATGGCCGCAGCCGCAGCCGCCGTGGTCGTGGTGATGCTCGTGGCCGCAGCCGCAGCTACTGTGATCGTGGTGATGCTCGTGGCTGCAGCCGCAGCTACTGTGGTCGTGATGGTGCTCGTGGTCACCGCCAACCTGGTCCCTCTGGGCGGAAAGGTTCTCCTTATCCATGATTTATCCCTCCATTTCTTCCATCACATGGTCAAAGGCCATGGCAAAAATCTGCCCGATGTGGGCGTCGTCCAGGGAGTAGTAGACCACCCTCCCCTGCTTGCGGCTCTTGACGATCCGGGAGACCTTCAGCAGCCGCAGCTGGTGGCTGATGGCGCTCTGGCTCATGCTCAGCAGCGCCGCCAGATCGCACACGCACATCTCCTCGATGTTCAGCGCGCAGATGATCCGGGCCCGGGTGCTGTCCCCAAAGACCTTGAACAGCTCGGACACCTCGTAGACGGGCGCCTCATCGGGCATCCTCGCCTTCACCCTGGCCAGCACATCCTCGTGTATGACGCTGACCTCGCAGACCTCAACGGGCTCACGTTCCATATTCCGTCCTCCCCTCTCAAAATAGAAGCTGAAACAAATGAACATATGAGCAACTGTTCATATGTTGTATTATACACCTCCGCGCCTATTTGTCAAGGGGGAATTTTCCCTTTTGTGGTCTCCGTTTCCCGGGCATAAAAACAGCGGGGAGACCCGCGCACGGTCCCCCCGCATGGGACGGCTACTGGCGCTCCTCCCCCAGCTTGGCATAGATGATCTTCTGCTCTGAGTACAGGGTGGAGTATCCGCTCATGAGGTAGCTGACGCCGCACACCACGGCGAACATCCACAGCCGCGTCCCGCCGAACAGCTCCACAGACAGCAGCATGGAGGCCACGGGACAGTTGACCACGCTGCAAAACAGGGCGATCAGACCGATGGCCGCCGCCAGTCCCGGGTCCAGTCCCAGCCAGGGCCCTGCCGCACATCCGAAGGTTGCGCCGATGAAGAAGGCGGGAACGATCTCTCCCCCCTTGTAGCCCGCGCCGATGGTCAGCGCGGTAAGAAGGATCTTGAGGAGAAAGGCCCAGCTGGCGGCCTGCCCGCCCACAGCGGCCACCGCCACCTCCATGCCCGCGCCGTTGTAGTCCCTGGTGCCCAGCAGCACCGTGGCCGCCGCCACCAGCAGCCCGCCCACGGCTGCCCGCCGGTAGGGCTTGCCGTCAAAGACCCGGCGGTACAGCCGCCCCGCCAGGTGCATTACCTCCAGAAACAGGATGGACACCGCCGCGCAGGCCAGGGTCAGCGCCAGAACCCGGAAGAGGGTGCCCACGTCCGGACTGGGCAGAGGGATGGCCGGCATGGTCACGCCGGTAGTGCCCAGATAGCGGCTGACCTCCCAGGCCGTGATGCTGGAGACCAGACAGGGATACAGGGCAGCGTAGTGGAGCACCCCCACCGCCGACACCTCCATGCTGAACAGCGCCGCGGTAATAGGGGTTCCGAAAACGGCGGCAAACAGGGCGGACATGCCGCACATGGTCATGCGGTTGGCGCTCTTTCCCTCCAGGTGGAACACGCGGTTAAAGCAGGTGGCCGTCCCCGCGCCGATCTGGAGGGCGGCCCCCTCCCTGCCGGCGGAGCCGCCGCACAGCTGGGTGAGCACCGTACCGGCGAAGATCAGGGGCGCCACCCGGGCCGGCACCGTCTCCCCGGTGCGCAGGGAGGCCAGCACCAGATTGGCTCCCTTGTCCTGGAAGATACCCGCTCTGTGGTAGAGCCACACGATGGCCATGCCCGCCAGGGGCAGCAGGTACAGCAGCCAGCCGTGGGCGTGGAACATCCCACTGGACAGGTCCACCACATAGTGGAACAGTCCCCCCAGCCCGCCGCACAACAGGCCGATGAGCACCGACAGGGCTGTCCGTCGGGCGAACACCTTCAAATACGCCGCCATGCGGCGCAGAATCTCGGTACATTTCTCTCTCATGCCCTCCGTCTCCTTTCACCACTTTAAGAAAGAGCCGCCCCTGGGGGCGGCTCTGCGATACTGCAAGCTTGGACTAATGTTTTTAGAACGCCTTGCCGTCGCAGCCCAGAACGTCGATCAGCTTGTGCTTGACCAGCTCCTTGATGGCGGCGCGGGCGGGCTTGAGGTACTCGCGGGGATCGAACTTGTCGGGGTGCTCGGTGAAGAACTGGCGGATGGTGCCGGTCATGGCCAGACGCAGATCGGAGTCAATGTTGATCTTACACACGGCGCTGCGGGCGGCCTGACGGAGCTGCTCCTCGGGGATGCCCACCGCGTCGGGCATCTTGCCGCCGTTGGCATTGACCATCTTCACGAACTCCTGGGGCACGGAGGAGGAGCCATGGAGCACGATGGGGAAGCCGGGCAGGCGCTTGACCACCTCGTCAAGGATGTCGAAGCGCAGGGGCGGGGGAACCAGCTCGCCCTTCTCGTTGCGGGTGCACTGATCGGCGGTGAACTTGTACGCGCCGTGGCTGGTGCCGATGGCGATGGCCAGGGAGTCGCAGCCGGTCTTGTTGACGAACTCCTCAACCTCCTCGGGACGGGTATAGGAGGAGTTCTCTGCGGAGACCTGTACCTCGTCCTCCACGCCGGCCAGACTGCCCAGCTCGGCCTCTACCACCACGCCGTGGTCGTGGGCGTACTCCACCACCTTCTTGGTGATCTCAATGTTCTCGGCAAAGGGCTTGGAGCTGGCGTCGATCATGACGGAGGTGAAGCCGCCGTCAATGCAGCTCTTGCAGGTCTCGAAGCTGTCGCCGTGGTCCAGGTGCAGGCAGATGGGCAGGCCGGTCTCGATGATGGCGGCCTCTACCAGCTTGACCAGGTAGGTGTGGTTGGCGTAGGCGCGGGCGCCCTTGGACACCTGCAGAATCAGGGGGGCGCTGACCTCCTTGGCGGCCTCGGTGATGCCCTGGACGATTTCCATGTTATTGACGTTGAAAGCGCCGATGGCATAGCCGCCGTTATAGGCCTTCTTGAACATTTCAGTAGTAGTTACGAGGGGCATGGTTGAAGTCCTCCTTACGGTGAAGTTAGGTTTATTTTACCACACTTTTTCCAGATTGCAACAGGCAACAGGGAAAAACTGCCCCTTTCTGGCGGGGTTTGCTTTGTATATTTTGTTGCTGAGCCGCGGCAACAGAACATATTTTGCAATTTATTCAGCACAAATCCGGATTATATTGCATAAGTTGTTTCTATAGAATAGAAGCAGCCGATCAATATAAGGAGGAATCCCACTGTGAAGAAGCCTATTTTCACCGGCTCTGCCGCCGCCGTCGCCACCCCCTTCACCGGGAGCGGGGTTGACTTCCCCGCCCTGCGAAAGCACCTGGACTTCCTGCTGGAAAACGGTACGGACGCCCTGGTGGTCTGCGGCACCACCGGCGAGGCCGCCACCATGAGCTATGAGGAGCGGATGGAGACGGTGGAGGCCGTGGTCCGCCACGTGGACGGCCGTGTCCCCGTTATCGCCGGCACCGGCTCCAACAACACGGAAAACGCCATTGCTCTGTCCAAGGACGCGGTGTCGGCGGGGGCGGACGGACTGCTGGTGGTCACCCCCTTCTATAATAAGGCCACCCAGAGGGGGCTGATCCGCCACTTTGCCGCCGTGGCGGACAGCGCGGAGAGGCCGGTTATCCTCTACAACGTCCCCTCCCGCACCGGCGTGAAGTGCGCCGCCGAGACATACGCCCAGCTGGCCGGCCACCCCAACATCCAGGGGGTCAAGGAGGCCAGCGGCGATCTGGCCCTGGTCCAGAAGACCCGGGAGCTGTGCCCGGAGGACTTCTGCATCTGGTCCGGCAACGACGACGAGACCGCCCCCATCATGCTGCTGGGCGGCAGCGGGGTCATCTCCGTGGCGGCCAACGTGGTCCCCCAGGAGATGCACCAGCTGACGGCGTCCTGTCTGTCCGGCGACTTCGTCTCCGCCGGAAAATTGCAGCTGCGGCTGCGGAAGCTGTGCGAGGCCCTCTTCTGGGAGGTGAACCCCATCCCCGTCAAGACGGCCATGAGTATGATGGGTTTCTGTCAGGAGCGGTTCCGCCTGCCCATGTGCGAGATGGAGGAGGAGAACCGGGCCCGGCTGCGGACGGTGCTGGCGGAGTACGGCCTGGTATCCTGACCATACTATAGTATATTGACGCACCCCCTCCCTGGTGGTAAAATAGGCCAAAACAGGAGAGGGGGTTTGTCATGAGCGAAACTGTCTACATCCATCGCGCCCCCGAGGAGGGGGCGGACGGCCCTGTGGGCGTCGTCTTCACCACCCACGGAGCTGCCGTTGTCTATACTGGACTGGAGGTGCACACCGAGAAGGACGCGCCCCTGCTGGAGGAGATCGAGGCGCTGTGCGGCCTCACCTTTTTCCGCCGGGAGCAGGACCTTCCCCTCTACGGCGTGCCCTGCCTGTACGTCTTTGCCGCAGACGGCGCGGGCGGCGTTCTGGCCTGCGCGGGGGACGAGGAGGGGCCGGTCTACCACATTCCCCCCTCCCTCCTGCCCCATCTGGCCGCCCCCTCCATTGCCGCGCTGCTGGAGACGGCCTCTGCGGATCCGGGCTGGCGGGAAAAATGTCTGGCAGGCGGTCCCTGGCCCCGCCTGCCGGCGGCTCCGGAGGGGCGGACGGCGATTCGCCAAGCCCTGGGTCTCCCCCGTCCGGAGCGGCCCGCGGCCCCTGCCGTGCCCCCGCGGGTCTTCCCCTCCCGGGCGGCGGCGGAGAGGGTATATCCCATCCAGGAGATGGAGGAGCTTCTGGTCAGAACGCCCCGTTTTCAGGTCCGGCCCATGACCTCCCCGGCGGATCGTACGGGTAAAGCATATGTCCATTACACCGCCTGGATAGAGACCTATACCGGGCTGATGGATCAGAAAATCCTGGATGGACACAGCCTGGAGCATTGCCGAGACATTACGGAGAAGTACCCTTCAAACACACTGGTTCTGCTGGACCGGGACCAGGGCGGCCGGGTGGCGGGCTTTGCCTGCTTTGTCCCCAAGGCCCGGGACTTTGTGTCCGTGCCGGAGGCGGCGGAGGTCTCCGCGCTGTATCTTTTATCCGCGTACCATGGTCTGGGGCTGGGCCGGATGCTGATGGACGCCTGCCTTGCCCGTCTTGACCGGCCCAGGGTGGCGCTTTTCGTGCTCCAGGGCAACGAGAAGGCAATCGGCTTCTACCAGCATATGGGCTTCTCCATGACCGGTCACCAGCTTACGGACAGGATCAACGGGGTGGAGATCACCGAGCTGGAGATGGTCCTGGACAGGGATGTATAGCAGTCAGCCTGGAGCGAGTGGTTTGCTCCAGGCTGACTTTGTTTTGCCGGGCAAGCGGCTGGGAGAACACGGAAATCCATTTTCCCCAAAACGCAGCTTCCTGTAGGGACGGGCATCGCTCGTCCCTACACAGATCCAGCAGGGAGCCCTCTGCCGCTGTAAAAATAGATTTCCCTGCTGGGAGAAACAAATCACTTGACAATGTCATGCGCCCGTGGTAGTCTATATACACGACAACGTCATGTGAAAGGAGCGGAACATCTATGACAGGAGAAAAACAGCGGCTGACCAGTACGGAGTGGGAGGTATGCGAGTGTCTGTGGGAGACCTCCCCCCTGACCATCACCCAGATTGCCAACGCCCTCACCGCCCGCACCGGCTGGTCCCGGAGCACCGGGGAGACCCTGGTGCGGCGGATGGCGGACAAGGGCCTGCTGCGCTGGGAGCAGGGACCCAGGGCAAAGCTCTACTACCCCGTCATTGACCGGGAGGACGCGGTGGTACAAGAGACGAGGGGGTTTCTGAGGAAGGTGTTCGGCGGCAGTCTGGGGCTGCTGGTGAACACCCTGGCGGAGCGGGAGGAGCTGAGCCGGGAGGAGATCAGCCAGCTCTATGACGCGCTGCGGAAGCTGGAGGAGCGGGGCCATGATTGAGTGGATTATCGCCTCCTCCGCCCTCATTCTGCTGGTACTGGCGCTGCGGCGGGCAGTGGGCGGGCGGATCAGTCCCCGGCTGCGCTACGCCCTGTGGGGGCTGGTGCTGCTGCGGCTGTCCCTGCCAGTAACGCTGTGGGACAGCGGTCTCAGCGTCCTCCGGGCCGCCGAAGCCGCAGACGGCTACCAGCTGGCCTCCACCCTCCCCTCCCAGCTGGAGCTCTACGACGACGGCACGGTACGGACCATGGTGGGCGGTCCACAGGAGGTCTTCCGTTGGGACGGGATGGACGGCGAGGTCTTTTTGGAGACCCTCCACAACGCCTACGGCTGGGCGGCGGTGCCCAGTCCGGAGGAGGCCCAGACCCTCCGGGACCGGGGGGAGAAGGCGGTGGACACCGGGCAGCTGAAGCGGCTGGTGGACCTGAAAAGCGCCCTGCGGACCCTCTGGCAGGCGGGCGTGTGGGCGGGGGATATTCTCCTGCTGGCCATCAACCTGCGGTTCTATATACGCCTGCGGAGGCGGCGGCAGCGGGCCGGGTCCTACCGGGGCCGTCCGGTGTACACGGCAAAGGGTCTCCCCTCCCCCTGCCTCTTCGGCCTCCTTTGTCCCGCCATCTACCTTCCGCCGGAGCTGGAGGGGGACGCGAGGGAGCACGTGCTGGCCCACGAGTACGCCCACTTCCGCCAGGGGGACCACGCCTGGGCCCTCTGGCGGGGGGTGTGTCTGGTCATCCACTGGTACAACCCCCTGGCGTGGCTGGCGGCAGCCCTCAGCCGCCGGGACTGCGAGCTGGCCTGTGACGAGCGGGCGGTAAAGCTGCTGGGAGAGGACCGGCGGGCCGCCTATGGGCGCACCCTGGTGGGGCTGGTGACCGGGCGGGCCGGGCCTGCGGACCTGCTGGGGTGCGCCACCACCATGACCGGAGGCCGCTCCGCCGTCAAGGAGCGGATTGCCCTGCTGGTGAAGCGGCCCCGGACCACGGCGGCCATGGCCTGCCTTGTGGGGGCCGCCTGCGCCGTCTCTGTCCTGTGCACCTTCACCGGCGCGGCCCGGACGGAGGACACGCCCGCCCCTGCGGAGCCGCCGGAAGCGCCGTTCCAGACGCCGGAGGAACCGGAGCCCGCAAAGACCCCGCCGGAGAGCTCGGATCTGCCCAGCCAGATCGCAACCCCGGGGACCCCGGAGCAGGAGCAGGATATCTGGCTGGTGGGGGAGCTGCCGGAGCACGGCATTGCCGCCTACTACGTCCCCAGGACCGGGGAGAGCTGGCTGGGCTATGGGGACAGCATCCAGAAGGTGGAGGGGGAGCTTGTGCCCACAACCCAGACCTACCTGCCGGAGCTGTATTTTGAGGACCTGGACGGCGACGGGGACCGGGAGCTGGCGGTCATCTCCTGCCAGAGCGCAGGTACCGGGATCGATCGGTGGCAGCTGGACGTCTACGAGTGGGACGGCGAGCGCTGGGCGGGGACCACGCACCGCCCCGAGGGGCTGGCGGAGGATTTCAACCGGGAGCGGGTCTTCCAGTTCTATGAGGACGGCACGGCCTACGTCAGCTACAGCGGCGGCACCCTCCTGCTGGACCTCTCCCGTTATTTCCCTGACCCGGACCAGCCGCCCCGGACGTGCATCCTGGGGGATCCGGCATATCTGCCCCAAGTCCGCTACACCTTCCGGGAGGGACAACTGTGGCTGACCCTGACCGGGCAGATTCTGAATGAACAGACCAGCCGCCTGAGCGGGTATTTCTTTGACTACGTCTGCCCCCTTGTCTACGAGGACTACTCCCACGACGGCTCCGCCGGGCACCTCAATCTCCGGAACGGCGTACTGCGCAGCGACTATGCGATAGATCCCGCCCCGCCCCAGCTGTCGGAGGTCCACCGAAACCTTCTGACAGAGATTCTGCGCCAGTGCGACAGCGGATATCCCAACGCCTTTGCCCTCCACGATGTAAACGGGGACGGGACGGAGGAGCTGCTGGTGCGGTGGATGCCGGATGGCGCCATCTCCTCGGCCTGGGGAACCACCGTCTACGACAGCGCGGGCAGGGAGACGTTCCACGGCTTTGGGGAGCTGACCTTCTACGAAAACGGGACGGTCTCTGTGCCCTGGAGCCACAACCAGGGTCCGGCCGGGGCCATCTGGCCCTACCGGCTGTACCAGTACAGCCCGGCCTCCGGGTATCAGGAGATCGGCTCCGCCCGGGCCATGGACAGCTCCATGGAGCGTTTTCCCGCGGAGGCGGATCTGGACGGAGACGGAGTGGTCTACTTCATCATGGAGGACGCGCTGACCGAGGAAAACGCCGTGGACAACGACGCATATCAGGCGTGGCGAAACCAATATCTGTCCGGATCGAAGGTTCTTCCTGTACAGTATTATTCCTTAACAGAATAAGTTTTGCAGTCTCTGCAAGCAGGGTTTCAGGCGGAAAACGCCATAACGGGCGATTCCGCGCAGCAGGACGGACGCGGAGGCGGTCACGGCTCCTCCGCAGGAGATTTTTCCTCCGCGCTTGACAGGCTTCGACAGTGCGCCTATACTGGACAGTGAAAATACAGAAAAAGGAGCGCGCCATGAAAAAGCTGAGATACCTCCTCCCCGTCCTGCTCTCCCTCCTGCTCACCGCCACGGCCCATGGGGCCTTCTCCGATCTGCCCCCCTCCGGCTGGGCCAGGGACGCGGTCACCGCCGCCTGCGGCTACGGCCTCATGGATGGTATAGATGCGGACCTCTTCGGCGTGGGCCGGACCATGAGCCGGGCCCAGTTTGTTACCGTTCTGTCCCGGATGCTCGGCTGGGAGGCCGCTGCGCCGGACGCCTTCTCCGATCTCTCCGGCCACTGGGCCCGGGAGGCCGTCAACGCCGCTGCGGCCGCCGGCGCAGTGGACTCCGGCGGCGACTTCCGCCCGGACGAGCCCATCACCCGCCGGGAGATGGCGGTCATGCTGGTGCGGGCCCTGGGGTATGACCACCTGGCCCAGAACGCCTACCCCCTCCCCTTCGCCGACGTGTCCGCGGACCGGGGCTATATCGCCATAGCCTATGATATGGGCATCATCAACGGCGACGCCCCCGCCTCCTTCTCCCCGGACAGCTCCGCCACCCGGGAGCAGGCCGCCGCCATGCTGGTGCGGGTCTACGACAAGCTCCACTCCTCCACGGAGTGGACCCACGCCTTCTACGCTATCTCCTCCTACAGCCAGATCCAGCTGGCCAAATCCTTTGACGCGGTCAGCCTGGGCTGGAGCCGGATGACCTGGACCGCCGATGGCGGGGCCTCGCTCAACACCACCGCCCAGGGCGGCAACGAGTTCCGCATCCCCGAGGGCTATGCCTCCGCCATTCAGGAGCTCCAGAGCGCCGGGGTCAAGCTCCACCTGAGTGTATATATGGACACCGCCTCCGGTCTGGCGGACCTGCTCTCCAGCCCCCAGGGCCGCGCCCAGGCGGTGGAGGAGATCATGGCGGAGGTCAGCCGGCCCTATGACGGCCTGGACGCCAATCCCTACCAGGGCGTGACCATTGACTTTGAGGGGCTCCGCGCCCCCCAGCGGGACAGCTTCACCCAGTTTCTCACTGCCCTGGACGCAGCCCTGGAGACCCGGAATCTGACGCTCTACGTGGCAGTGATGCCCGCCACCGCCGACGGCGTGTATTACGACGGCTACGACTGCCGGGCCATTGGGGAGCTGGCGGACAAGGTCATCCTGATGGCCCACGACTATCACGCCAAAAATCTCTCCGGCTTCCTCCGCTCCACCTACTACCAGAACACAGCCCTGACCCCCATCTCCTCCGTCTACTACTCCCTGCGCACGGCCCTGGATCCGGACAAGGGCGTGCAGGATCCGGACAAGCTGGTTCTGGCCGTCAGCTGCTCCTCCATCGCCTGGGAGACCGACGAGCAGGGCCTTCTCCTGTCCGAAACGCCCCTCTACCCCACGGCGGAGACCATCCGCGCCCGTATGCTGGGCGGCGCGGAGCGGGGCTGGTCCGAGACCTACCACAACCCCTACCTGCGCTACGCCACCCCGGAGGGACAGCACGTCTTCCTCTGGTATGAGAACGGCCGCAGCGTGGGCGAAAAGGTCTCTCTGGCCCGGATGTTCGGCGTGAAAAACGTCTCCGTGTGGCGGCTGGGCCTCATCCCCAGCTACCAGGACCAGGGCCTGGACTTTGACGTGATGGCCGCCCTGAGGTAGGGCCCTTCCAGAATTTACGCCTTGCCTTTCTGCCCCCGCCTCCCTTATACTGTTTGCCGGGAACGATATGGTCCCCACAAACAGGAAAGGAGCGATCCCCTTATGAAATGAAAGACCCTGATCTGTCTGGCCATGGCCCTTCTGACCCTGAGCCAGACCGCACGGGCCCTCACCGTCACAGTGGACGGCGAGATCCTGCCCGGCGAGAGCTTTGCCGAGGACGGCGTGACCTACGTGCCCCTGGCCCCCCTTCTGGAGGCCCTGGGCGGCTGGGAGACGGCGTGGGACGCCGATCAGCGCGCCGCCTGGGCGGAGACGGAACTGTTCTCTCTGACCGTGCCGGTCCAGCGCAGCCATGTGCTGGCCGACGGATATCTCTATGATATCAGCGACGACACCCTGGTCCGCTCCGGCAGTACATACGTGCCCCTGCGGTCCCTGGCGGACCTGCTGGGGGCCCGGGTGGAGTTCGTGGACTGGAGCAGCCCCGTGGCCGTCCACTCCGGACAGGCCCCGTCCTACACGGAGGAGGATCTCTACTGGCTCAGCCGCATCATCAGCGCGGAGAGCAAGGGCGAGTCCCTGCTGGGTCAGGTGGCGGTGGGCAACGTGATCCTCAACCGGGTGGCGTCGGAGGATTTTCCCAACACCATCCGCGGCGTGGTCTTTGACCGCAGGAACGCCGTGCAGTTCGAGCCCGTGGCCAACAACACCATCTACGACGAGCCCACGGCCCAGAGCGTGCTGGCCGCCCGGCTGGCCCTCAACGGCACCAACGCGGCGGGCTCCTGCCTGTACTTCTTCAACCCCGGCATCTCCAAGGGGGTGTGGATCCGGCAGAACCGGGCCTACTTCGGCTCCATCGGCTGTCACGCCTTTTATCAATAGAGCATAAGCGCCCTCCGGCCAGCCGGGGGGCGCTTCCCATAGATTGATTTGACTTTTTGGCCCGCAGGCGGTACAATGGTGACAAAAATGTGACTGATATCAGGAGGGCTGCGCCATGCTGTATTCCGATCACCCCCGCGTCCACTACGACAAGGCCCAGCTGGCGGAGGTCATCTGCCAGTTCCGCTTTCCCGTCATTCTGTCCATCGGCGCGCGGGAGCCTGTGGACTTCCAGGAGGCTGTCCGCTCCCTCCTCCCCCGCTACGCCGTCAAGGAGGACCGGCCCGCCCCCAAGATCACCGGCCTGGGCACCCCCCACGCCAGGCTGGAGCAGCCCAAGCCTGTTGTCAACCACAGCTTCATCTCCGCCGACGGGCTGTGGAAGCTGAATCTGACCAATTACTTCATCTCCCTGAGCACCATGGCCTATCCCGGCTGGGAGAGCTTCGGCAAGCACTTTGATCTGCCCCTGGCCCAGTTTATCCGCATCTATCAGCCCGCCTACTTTGAGCGCATCGGTCTGCGGTACGTGAACATTTTCTCCCGCACGGCCCTGGATCTGGCGGGGGAGCCCTGGCGGGATCTCATCGCCTCCCCCTACCTGGGCGTTCTGGCGGAGGAGGACGTGGAGGAGAGCCGCGCCCGCAAGTGCTCCGTGGACGTGGAGCTGAGCCTGGACGGCAGCTGCAGCGCCAAGCTCCACGCCGGCCCCGGCCTGGTCAAGAAGAGCGGCCCCGGCGCCTCCCAGGACCCGGAGGTGAAGTTCATCCTGGATATGGACCTCTTCATGGCCGGCCAGCTGGACCCCCGTCTGGCCGCCGCCGGTCTGGAGACCCTCCACGGCCACTCCACCGCCCTGTTCCAGGGGGCCATCACGGACCGGCTCCACACCGCCCTGGAGCCCCGGTAGTCCCCCCCTTCCCCAGGCGGTTCCTGTGAATACAGGCGCTTGCCCCTGTTTGTCACCCGGATTCCCCTTGACAGAAGCCCGCTCCTATGGTATAGATTGGTAGGGAAATCCGGCCGGACGGCGGAGCCGTCCGTGAACATATCTACACAGAAGGGACTATATACATGGGAAACATTGCGATTGTCACCGACAGCAACAGCGGGATTACGCAGGCGGCGGCCAGGGAGCTGGGCGTGCGCGTGCTCCCCATGCCGTTCTATATCAACGAGGAGCTCTTTTTTGAGGACGTTACCCTCACCCAGGAGGCCTTCTACCAGCGTCTGGCGGAGGACGCCGACATCTCCACCTCCCAGCCCGCCCCCGGGGACGTGACCGGGCTGTGGGACGAGCTGCTGGAAAGCTATGACCAGATCGTCTATATCCCCATGTCCAGCGGCCTATCCAACTCCTGCGAGACCGCGCTGATGCTGGCCGCCGACTACCGGGACAAGGTGTTTGTGGTGGACAACCAGCGCATCTCCATCACCCAGCGCCAGTCGGTGCTGGACGCTCTGGAGCTGGTCCGCTGCGGCCTGGACGCCCGGCGGATCCACGACGTGCTCATGGCGCAGCGGCTGGAGGCCAGCATCTATATCACCGTGGACACCCTGAAGTACCTGAAAAAGGGCGGCAGGGTCACCGCCGCCGGCGCGGCCATCGGCACGGTGCTGGGCATCAAGCCCGTGCTCCAGATCCAGGGGGACAAGCTGGACGCCTTCGCCAAGGCCCGGGGCTGGAAGTCCGCCAAGAAAATCATGCTGGACGCCATGGAGCGGGACGTGACGGAGCGCTTCGCCGGCAAGGAGGTCCATCTGGGGGCCGCTTACACGTGCAGCGATCAGGAGGCGCTGGCGTGGAAGCAGGAGATTCAGGAGCGCTTCCCCGGCCGCAGCATCCACATGGACCGGCTGTCCCTGAGCGTATCCTGCCACATCGGCCCCGGATCCATGGCGATCACCTGCTCTCAAAAAATTGTCCTCTGAGGACGGACCATACAGAACGCGGCGCGGAACTTTTTGTTCCGCGCCGCGTTCTGCCTCCCAGGAAGTATTTTCCTGCTTCCAGGCGGGCATCCTCCCATGAGATCCATGAATTTCCCGGCAGAAACATCTTAGAGCCTGTTTATCGTGTAATGACCGCATCAAGCGGTCATGTACAATTCAATTTTCTGTGCGGGCCCCTCCATGGGGCTGCGAGATATGAAGCAGGCTCTTAATAAATTCTTATACATTTCCCTGCTTTCATTTTAATCCCAATCGCGCTACAATAGAGCCACACCCCGAAGGGAGAGGAGGTCCGGTATGCGAGAACAACACCGGTCATTGACACTCAGGCAAAAGAGATGGATCGTGGGCACAGGCATTGTCCTGTTTCTGGTGCTCTCGGTTCTGGCGTGCTGGTTCGCCGGCAGGCCCCTCATCCAGTTCGCACAGGAGCCGGAGCGGTTCCGGAGCTGGGTGGACCAGCAGGGTCTGTGGGGTCCCCTGCTCTTTATGGGCATGATCGTCCTCCAGATCGTGGTGGCCATCATCCCCGGAGAACCCCTGGAGATCGTGGCGGGCTACGCCTTCGGCGCGCTGGAGGGCACCCTGTGGTGTCTGCTGGGGGCCTTCGCGGGGAGACTGGCGGTGTTCCTGCTGGTGCGGCGGTTCGGGACCAGGGCCATCGAGGTCTTCTTCCCCCTGGATAAGCTCCAGTCCCTCCGCTTTCTCCAGAATGAGCGGCGGCTCACCTTCTGGGTGTTTTTTCTCTTCTTCCTGCCGGGTACGCCCAAGGACCTGCTGTGCTATATCGTGGGCATAACCAAGCTCCCCCTGCGCAGCTGGCTTGTCATCAGCGCCGTGGCCCCTATCCCCTCCATCATCACCTCCACCATCGGCGGCGACGCGCTGGGTATGGGAAACTACGCCTTCGCCGCACTGGTTTTCGGTATCACTATTGTTATCAGCAGCTTAGGTCTGCTGGCCTATCGCGCCATCTGCCGGGCGCGGGAAAGGAGCGAAACATGAGCGCTTTAATCGTTCTGCGCAGCATCAACCGGATCATCGGCATCCTCTTCCTTCTGTGCTATTCCTACCAGCTTCTCTACGTCCCTGTTGCCCTTCTGCACAAGAAGCGGGCCAAGGCGGCGGCCTCTATCCGCCGCTACGCGGTGCTCATCTCCGCCCGGAACGAGGAGGCGGTGATCGGCCACCTGCTGGACAGCATCCGCCGCCAGGACTACCCTGCGGACAGCCTCGCCGCCTTTGTGGTGGCGGACAACTGCACCGACGGCACCGCCCGGGTGGCCCGGGAGGCCGGGGCCGTGGTCTACGAGCGCACGGACCGGGTCCACGTGGGCAAGGGCTACGCCCTCAACTACCTCCTGACCCAGATTCGGGACGCCTGGGGAGACGACTACTTTGACGGCTACTTTGTCTTTGACGCCGACAACCTCCTGGCCCCGGACTACGTCTCCCGGATGAACGAGACCTTCTCCCAGGACTGCCAGATCGTCACCAGCTACCGGAACTCCAAAAACTTCGGTGACAACTGGATCTCCGCCGGCTATGGCCTGTGGTTCCTGCGGGACGCCGCCTTTCTCAACGCCCCCCGGACCCAGCTGGGTCTGAGCGCGGTGGTCTCCGGCACCGGATACCTCTTCAGCCGCGAGGTGATGCTCCAGGGCAATGGCTGGCCCTTCCACTCCCTCAGCGAGGATACGGAATTCACCGTCAACAGCATCCTCCAGGGCCACCGGATCGGCTACTGCGGCGAGGCGGAGCTCTTTGACGAGCAGCCCACCAGCCTTGTCCAGTCCTGCCGCCAGCGGATGCGCTGGGTGCGCGGCAACCTGATGGTGTTCCTCAAGGAGGGCGGCCGGCTGACGGCGGGCCTCTTGGGAAAGAACGCCCTGAGCTGCATGGATCTGCTTCTCTCCATCCCCCCGGCCATCGTGCTGACCGTTTTGGGCGTGGTGTTCGGCGCGGCGCTGACTGTGGTGGAGATCCTCAGCGGCGGTCCGTTGCTGCCTATGCTGATGGCCACTCTGGCCTCCTTCGCGGTGCCCTACCTGCTGCTGTTCCTGGCAGGCGCTCTGACCACCCTGACCCAGTGGCGGCACATCCGCGCCAGCGCGTGGAAGAAGATTCTCTATACCATTACCTTCCCCATCTATATGACCACCTACGTGCCCATCACCATCATGGCCCTGCTGGGCAAGGTGGAGTGGAAGCCCATCGAGCACCGGGCCGTGATGAGCATTCAGGAGCTGAAATAGTCCCTCTCTCTTCTCTCTCTTCACAGCGCCGCCCCCTTCGGAGAAATTCCGAAGGGGGCGGCCGGTTTTTCCATGTCTCGACAAAAAAATATAAAATGATATCAATAAAATCATTGACAAATTTAGCATTTTATTGTAAGCTCTTATTAGAGCTCTCTGCTCACCCCCGCGCCCGCATATCTACAGGCAGGGCGCATATACTGACGACATAGGAAAGCCGCGGCCAATATACATCTTTGAGGGAGGCAAGGGATAGGTCTGCGATGCTAAAAGGAGAATGTTACATGGTCAACGAGTATATGTTCAAAAATTTGATGGACAGTCTCGTTCCTATCACCCGATTTAACAAGGGCGAAGCAAGCAGGATTTTTGACGAAGTGTCCAGGAGCGGCACAAAAATTGTACTGAAGAACAACACACCCGCTTGCGTGCTGATGGACCCTAAGCAGTATGAGGAAATGCTTGAACAGCTGGAAGACTATTCCTTGATCGTGGAATCGATCAAGCGCTTGGATCATAACGAGGACACCGCTGACTTTTCCGAGGTGCTGTGCTCGCTCGGCATCTCAGAGGAGCAACTGGAGGGGTTTGAGCAGGTGGAGCTCGACTGATCCAAACAAAAGGAGGAGTTTTCATGCCAGCACCGTGGCGTGTAAAATTTCGTGCAGAGGCCCAGAAAGACCTGGGCGCGTTGGATAACTCCCAGCAAGCAGAGGTTTTGAAGGCCATCAAAAAGGTATCCCTCAATCCTCTGCCCCAGTCGGAGGGCGGATACGGCAAGCCCCTGAGGGGCGGATTGGCCGGCTTGATGAAGATCAAGCTCAAGGCCGCTGGTCTGCGGATCGTCTACCGGTTGATCCGGACTGAGACTACCATGGAGATCATTGTCATCGCAATACGGGATGGCGATGCGGTCTACGATGCCGCCGGGAAACGGCTGAAATGATGAACAGGAAAAATCCGGCCCCGGGAGACGTCCCAGGACCGGATTTTGCTGTCCGAACAGATCTTACTACATCCGCACCTCCGCCCGGCGGTAGCACACCGCGCTCAGGGCCACCAGCGCCAGCAGGACCACCGCGCCAACGGCACGCCACGCTCCGGGCCGCAGAAGCCCGACCAGGAACAGGAGCCCCCTGCCGATCTGGGCCAGCAGGCTGCCGCTGCCGTTTTTGACCGCCGCAATGCTGTTGGACACGATCATGGGGCCGAAGCACAGGGGAAACCAGACGGCCGCAAACCCCTTGGGCCCGAACCGCAGCTGTAGGGCTCCCAGGCAAAAGCTGATTACGCACACCGCCGATGCAAGGATGGGGACATAGTACCACTCAAAATAGCTGAACACGTCCAGGGACAGCTCCCAGCCCGGGTACAGCAGGCCGTACAGCCACAGCTCCAGCCGATTGAGCGCCCAGGCCGCCCCTATGCCCAGCAGGCTGTGGAGGGCCGTGACCACCGGATCCAAGAGTATATAGGAGGTGCGGGTGCGGCCCATGGACACCGCCATCCGGTAGCGCACTGACGCGCCATAGCCCCCCGCAATCCCGCCGCCCAGCACCCCGCCCAGCAGGGCCATCATGGACCCAATGGCGGCGTAGTCCCGGTCCTCATTGAGAAAGGCATTGATTCCCAGCACCATAAGCACCCCAAAGAGGAACACGCTCCCCTGTATAGCCAGCATCATCAGGATCCCGCTGCGGGTGGCCCGCAGATGCCTCACAAAAAATTTCATTCCCCGTCCCTCCTCACAGCTTCACTTCCTGCCGCTGCAGCAGCAGCCACTGGAAGGCCACATCCAGCCCAAACGCCGCCAGGGCTGTCCCCACCAGCCACCAGGGCAGCCGCTCCAAATAGGCCGCCAGGACCGCGGTGTTGGTCTCGGCCAGGACATCGCCCATGGCTACGCCGGTGAACCCCATGGTCCCCCCTGCCAGGCCGAAGAGGAGCACAATGAAAATGGTGCCCACCCATCTCCACTTCACCAGCAGGGTCCCCATGATGCTCCCCAGCGCGGAGGACGCAATCAGCAGGCACAGGATGGTGGGGATGCTCCGCAGGCCGATGGAGGACACCTCCCCCGGCGCCAGCAGCCACACCAGGCCGCACAGCGATATGGTCACGGTGATAATCAGCGCCCGGTAGTAGTGGAACCCCAGCAGCACGTTCCGCCGGGTCTCCCCCATGGCCAGCAGCAGGGGCACATACAGGCTCTGGCTCCCGGTGTTAATCATCATCATGGTGAAAATAGCGGCAAAGCAGAAGAAGTAGGGCCCCACCGAGGCCAAGGCCTTGAAATCCAGCCCGTCCGCGCTAAATACGACGATCAGCGTGAATACGGCCGTCAGCGCCAGCTCCACCACCGCGCTCTCACAGGCGTACCGGGTCCAGAACCGCAGATTCCGTCTCACTGTCTGGTCTCCTCCTCCCCGCACAGGGCCACAAAGGCCCGCTGGAGGTTCACCGGCTGCACGGACACGTCCCGGCTCTCGTCCACGCTCTGGCCGGGCTTCAGAAACACGGTCACGCCCTTGCTGCGGCCCACGGTCTCCGCGTGGTGGATCTCCAGTCCCGCCGTGGCCGCGTCCACCTCCTCCGCCTTGCCGCTGACGTGGCGGGCGCTGTCCACAAAGGTCTGGGTATCCCCCTCCAGGAGGACCTTCCCCTGGTGAAGGATGATGACCTCCTCCAGGATGTCCGCCGCCTCCTCGATGATGTGGGTGGAGATGACGAAGGTGCGGCCCGAGGCGGCGTACTCCTCCAGCAGCAGCTTGTAGAACTGCTCCCGTGCCACCACGTCCAGCCCCGCCACCGGCTCGTCCAGGAAGGTGTAGGGGGCCTTGGAGCACAGGGCCACAATGATGGTTATCATGGACAGCATCCCCTTGCTCATCTTCCCCAGCTTCTTCTTCACGTTCAACTCAAAGAGCGATACCAGCCGGGCCTCCATGTCCCTGTCCCAGCTCTCGTAATAGGTGGCGGCGATGCGCAGGTACTCCTTGGCCTTCATGGACGACAGACCGCTCTCCGCGTTGGCGTTCAGCTCCCGGGAAAAGCACAGCTTCTCCAGGCTCCTCCGGTTCTCCCACACCCCCTGGCCGTCCAGGGAGATCTCGCCCCGGGTGGCCGGGTTCTGGGCGGTGAGGATGGACAGCAGGGTGGTCTTTCCCGCGCCGTTGCGGCCGATGAGGCCATAGATCTTCCCCGGCTGAAGCTCCAGGCTCACGTCCTGAAGCACGTCCTTGCCGGAGTAGGTTTTCACAATATCCTTACAAATGAGGCTCATATGCTTCTCTCTCCTATCATGTTCAGTAATTCCTCCCGGGATATGCCCAGGCTCCTGGCCTCCGCCAGCAGCGGGGCCAGATGGTTCTCCGCGAAGGCGGCCTTCCGCTTGGCCAGGATCCGCTCCCTGGCCCCGCTGGACACGAACATGCCGATCCCCCGCCGCTTGTAGAGAATGCCCTCGTCCACCAGCAGACCCACCCCCTTGGCCGCCGTGGCAGGATTGATGGTGTAGAGCTTGGCCAGCTCGTTGGTGCTGGGGACCTGCTCCTCCTCCAGAAGGATCCCCCGCAGAATGTCCGTCTCGATCATCTCGCTGATCTGGAGGTAGATGGACTTCTGCTCTGTCAGGCGCTCATTCAAAAACCGCCCCTCCTTTCTTGATCGGTTAAGTGGTTAATTACTTGTGTAACTAACTATATAGCATATGCGTCGATTTGTCAAGGGGGATGAGAAAAAACAGGGAAATCTTTTTTCACAGCGGCAGATGGAGCCTTGCGGGATTTGTGTAGGGGCGAGCATCGCTCGCCCGCTTCTTTCGGACCGCTGGCGAGGTTCGTTAGAACAGGCCAGCGATGCTCGCCCCTATAGAAGACTGCGTTTTTCGGAAAATGGATTTTCGTGGAAAAAAGAAGGGTAGTGTCAAGATTATTTCGCAAATTAGTATGCAGACTCTGGGTGGAATGAA
>ERZ779637.476-NODE-476-length-26230-cov-22.048940_pt1 | contig 26230 bp, 26 predicted proteins | sample MGYA00514196_ERZ779637 | MGnify/ENA primary metagenome ERZ779637 (study PRJEB29562, sample SAMEA4376700) | mouse gut metagenome | isolation source: Cecum | study: EMG produced TPA metagenomics assembly of the A DSS colitis mouse model was used to assess the...
AACTGCCATGCTGCCATATCTGAGGATGACTTTGCCAATCAGCTTTTCTTTATACGCTTCATTCAGCATCCTTGCCGGAAAGGATTTTAATCCCCGCCGTACCGAACAGAACGCCCGCCGCAAAAATGCCCATGTGTTTCCTGTCTATTTTATCCAAAAATCCAAACATATTAGTCTCCTCCACTTTATTACGGAGAATGCCGCTTTTTAGGCATTCTCCCGCACGAGATATAGGGCTTCTTGGCGTCCCGCCCAATGGCGGGACGTCTTTAGAAGCTCTTCTCGTGCTATTACTGGTGTTTATAACCGGTATATAACGTCATAAAAAGGCAGGCGATCATCGCCCATGCCCAAAATCGGTGTTTCTTCATAATTTATAACCTTCCTCTATCTTTAAGTTCTTATTTCCCCATAGTTTCCGGCTTTGCCGGATGGCAGGCGCCATTCATGGCGCAGCCCGCGCACCCGCAGCCACAGGATGATTTTCCTTTTCTCTTACTGCGTACCATACTGACAATAATCGCCGCCACCACAAGAACTAAAACCGCACTGATGATGATTGTCGCCATATTTTCCATAAGCCATGTCAGCATTGAAATTCCTCCTGTTTCCCTGTTACAAATCTAAAGACGAAACCTGACGCCCCGTATTATAGCGGGACGCCATTAAAAACGCTTTTCGCGCCGTTACTTCGCCATTTTCAGTTTCATATTTGTTGTCAGTTTTGTCGCCTCTTTATACGGTCTGAACAGCATATAGATCATGCCGCCAAGAATTACGATGGCCGCAAGCAGACCAATGACATTCAGGTTTCCTGTAAATGCCGAACCAATCTGATAAACCATCAGCGCCACCGCATAAGCCAATCCGCACTGGTATCCGATAGCAAACCACGTCCATTTCGCATTGTTCATCTCCCGCTTGATGGCGCCAATCGCCGCAAAGCAGGGCGCACACAGAAGGTTGAACACCAGGAAGGAGTATCCCGCAAGCTGACTGAAGTTTGCGCCGATCTCAGACCATCCGCCGGGATAGAGGATACCCATGGTGCCGACGATATTTTCCTTCGCCACAAGACCCGTGATGGACGCCACTGCCGCCTGCCAGTTGCCCCATCCAAGCGGTATGAAAATCCATGCAATCGCACTGCCGACCGCCGCAAGAAGTGACTGGTCCATTTCCTCCTCGCCAAGCATCCGAAATCCTTCCGCAGTAAATCCAAAGTAAGTCGTAAACCATATCACGATGGTGGAGAGCAGGATGATCGTACCCGCCTTCTTGATGAAGGACCACCCGCGTTCCCACATGGAGCGCAGCACATTGCCCACCGTGGGCATATGGTAAGCCGGAAGCTCCATAACGAAAGGAGCCGGGTCGCCGGAAAACATTTTCGTTTTCTTTAACATGATACCGGAAATAATGATTGCCGCCATGCCTACAAAGTACGCGCTCGTTGCCACCCATGCAGAGCCGCCGAAGATTGCGCCCGCCACCATGGCGATAAAGGGAACCTTCGCACCACAGGGGATAAAGGTAGTTGTCATAATTGTCATTCTGCGGTCACGCTCGTTTTCAATTGTCCTCGACGCCATGATACCCGGAATGCCGCAGCCGGTACCAATGAGCATCGGAATAAAGGACTTGCCGGACAATCCAAACTTGCGAAAGATCCGATCCAGTACAAATGCGATACGCGCCATATAGCCGCACGCCTCCAAAAAGGCAAGAAGCAGGAACAGAACAAGCATCTGCGGCACAAAACCAAGCACCGCGCCCACGCCGGCTACAATACCGTCATTGATCAGCCCTGCAAGCCAGTCTGCCGCACCTGCCGCTTCCAACGCATTTCCTACAAGAACCGGAATGCCCGGAACCCATACGCCGTAAGCCGCCGGATCAGGCTCGTCACCGTACTGCTCCATCACTGCAAGCGCAGCTTCGTAATCCGCAAGGGAAGCCGTCTCCACCGTCACTTCCAGCGTTTCATCATCCGCCACCTCATAAGGGAAATCGCCCGTGGGCGCGGTGCCGTTTTCTTCCACATAAGCATCATAGCCATCCACGATCAGCGCTGCGTCGCCATATTCTCCCGCCGCATCTTCATAAGCGGAAGATCCGATGCCAAGCAGATGCCAACCGTCGCCGAACAGTCCGTCATTTGCCCAGTCCGTAGCGTTTGCTCCCACCGTCACCATAGAGATGTAATACACGAGAAACATAATCGCCGCAAAAATCGGAAGCCCAAGAAAACGGTTTGTCACAATCCTGTCAATTTTGTCCGAATTTGTCATCTTTCCCGCCGACTTCTTTTTCAGACATCCCTTGATAATGCTTCCGATATAAATATACCGCTCATTGGTGATGATGGATTCCGCGTCGTCATCCATCTCCTCCTCGGCAGCCTTAATATCCGTTTCGATATGGGAAAGAACAGACTCACTCAGGTTCAGCTGCTCCAAAACTTTATCATCCCGCTCAAACAGCTTGATGGCATACCAGCGCTGCTGTTCCTCCGGCAGTCCGTGTACCGCCGCCTCCTCAATATGGGCAAGGGCATGTTCTACGGTTCCTGCAAAAGTATGCATCGGAACAGTCTTGCCGTTCTTTGCCGCATTGATTGCGGCCTCTGCAGCTTCCATGATTCCGTTTCCTTTTAAGGCGGAAATTTCGACTACCTTACACCCTAACGCCCTCGATAATTCCCCGGTATTAATTTTGTCACCGTTTTTCTCCACCACATCCATCATGTTGACAGCTACAACCACAGGGATGCCAAGCTCGGTAAGCTGTGTCGTCAGATAAAGGTTTCTCTCCAAATTTGTACCGTCAACCAGATTCAGAATCGCATCTGGGCGCTCACTGATGAGATAATTTCTTGCCACCACTTCCTCCAGTGTATAGGGTGAAAGGGAATAAATACCGGGAAGGTCGGTGATGGTCACGCCGTCATGCTTTTTTAACTTTCCTTCCTTCTTTTCCACCGTAACGCCCGGCCAGTTCCCGACAAACTGGTTGGAGCCCGTCAGGGCATTGAATAATGTCGTTTTCCCGCAGTTCGGGTTGCCCGCAAGGGCAATTCGCATACTCATAGTTTTCCTCTCCTTCTTTATATTAGTTTTCGCTAACTATCTGTCCGAAAATAAAGGGGATAATCCCCTGTCAGTCAACCTCAATCATTTCCGCGTCCGCTTTCCTGATGGAAAGTTCATAGCCGCGGACAGTCACCTCAATGGGATCGCCCAGAGGCGCCACCTTGCGGATCTGCACATCCACGCCCTTTGTCAGTCCCATGTCCATGATCCGGCGTTTGACCGCGCCTTCCCCGTGGAGCTTCACCACCCGGACGGTATCGCCGACCTTTGATTCTTTCAGTGTTTTCATTTTCAACCTGTCCTCCTCATTTCATAATAGACTTTTGACCATAGAATCCTTTGCTGGATTCTATGGTATTAAAACATTTAGTAACCCCTTGCAGTGTTCTTTACTACCACAGGGTTTCTGAATGCTTTGCTCAGACCATAATCTTCTGTGCCATCTCTTTGCTGACCGCAACGCGGGAGTCCTTCACGTTCACGATCACATTGCCTCCGATAGCGTTTACCACCGTGACCGTCCCTCCCACAACAAAACCGAGGTTCTCCAGGTGTGCCTTGACCTCCTGCTTCCCTCCGATTTTTCTGATGATGTTTTCCTCTCCTGCTTCTGCTAATGTAAGCGGCATCATGTGTTCCTCCATTCCGAAACGTTTTACGTTGAGGAACGCGAGCAGAATCTCAAATTCTGTTCTGCGATCAATAGAATTTGTGACGTTTCGGCACAAATTCGCGATTGAATAAATTGCTATCAAGTAATTTATTCATTCTATCACCTTCTTCTGAATATGTATTAGTTTTTACTAACCTTATGTGTTAAACAGAAGTTAGCACTGGCTAACCATATATTATAATATGACGCTTAAAGGTCTTTGTCAACGCAATTTTTATCACTAACCTCAGTTTCATCATACTAACCAATATGTTAGGTAATGCTAACCCGTCGTTTTGTGCAAAATTTATAACTTTTCTCCACAAATGATACACGAACCATTTTAGTCTACGCAAATCCTTTCACCGTATCACGTCACCTCCACCATAATCCGTTCCGACTCCCCGCGGTTTAACGCAATCATTGTATCCCTTCCATATATAAGGAGCGGACGGTTTTTTCCATTCTGCAGCACCTCAATGTTACATCCCGGCGTAAGCCCGATAGAGGTAATCCTCGAAAGATAACGCCTGTCGCCGTCCACCGCCGTAATCCGCGCTTTCTGCCCGTTTTTCAAATCCGTAATCTTCCGCATAACACACCGCCTCCCTACGCCAGCGCCGCGCCCAAGGCCTTACAATCGGACAGGGCATCTTCATCCGGCGCTTCCCTGCAGATAACGCTGTCACAGGCAAATACCGCGCCGTCCGACCGGCAGGTATCCTCCCAGCTTCGCATCCATTCCCCGTCGCCCCAGCCGTAAGAGCCAAACAGCGCAATCTTCTTTCCGGCGAGTTTTCCCTCGCAGGCGGTAAACATCGGTTCAAAATCCCCTTCCTCAAGCTGTTCCGAGCCCATGGACGGACAGCCGAACGCCACCGCCTCAAAATCGTCCATCCGCTCCGCACCGAACTCGCCGCAGAACATCAGGGAAACCTCCGCCCCCTTCTCCTGCGCGCCCTCTGCCACTGCGGTCGCCATCGCCGCCGTGTTTCCCGTACCGCTCCAATAAACCACTGCTACTTTACTCATAATCTCCATCCTTTCCATTATGTATTTGTCTGTATATTGTTCTGTACCAATCATAAAACTGTTTCCCGCAAAAACAACATTTACGAACACCTCACAACAAGCCTGTCAAACGAACGATGTTTCTGGAATGCCTCCCAGTACAGCCTTGTGCATTTTTTGTACTGCGCAAACTTGCGCTGTGCGGTTTCCACGTTTCCGTACACCTTCCATGTCCCGATACACTTTGCCCCCGCCGCGCCGTTTCTGATAAACCCGTCCACGTCCTCCGGCGGATAGCCGAGGAACAACCCAATCTCATGCGGAAATGCTTCCCCGTCATCTAAGCGGCGCACCAGTTCCACAATGCATTTCTCCGTTTCCTCCACGGGATAATCCCGCTCCGCCAGAATCTTCCGTGCCCTGCTGTCGCCAAGATCCTCCCGCAGCCTGTCAGGGCGGTACATATAAACCAGCACGCTTTTCCCCATGTTCTTCAGAGGGACAATCCGCACGCCCCGTGGAAGCAGACGCCTGTTCATCTCCCGGATATTTTCCAAGAATGTCCTGTTGTTCTTAACGGGACAATTAAACAGACTGCCCGTTTTCAGCCCTGCCATTGTCGGCGAACAGTGGAATATCACCAGCTCCTCCGATATATTTTCTGTATCCACAGCTTCCATTTATTCTCTTCCTTTCCGGTTAGTCTTTCCTAACTTATGAGGTAAATAAAAATGCCCTTTGGCATCCTGTATCATCCTTTTTGGTTAGTTATTTCTAACCTTATACAGAATAGCATGATAAGGGATGTCCTGTCAATACCATTTTCAAAACTGTCAAACCGGTCACAAAAATATATGAACCAAAACATTTGGCAGAAACAGCCCCAGAATATCCCGTTCTATAAAACCGTTCCTGCCCGCCTTCCTACAGCTTCCACCCTGCAGCCAGTTCCCTCGACTGCACGAACCGCTTATAAATGCCTTCTTCCCGCATCAGCTCCTCATGCTTTCCCTGCTGGACAATCCTCCCGCTGTCCACCACAAGGATTCTGTCCGCATTCCGCACGGTCTTTAACCTGTGAGCAATCATAAAGATCGTCTTCTCCCTTGTCAGGGCGTCGATTGCAGCCATCAGCTCCTGCTCGTTCTCCGGGTCAACGTTTGCCGTCGCCTCGTCCAGAATGATGACTGGCGCGTCCTTCATAATAGCGCGGGCAATGCTGATGCGCTGTTTCTCCCCGCCGGAAAGGCTTGCGCCGCCCTCGCCGATCACCGTGTCATACCCGTCAGGCAGCGCCATGATGAAATCGTGGCAGCACGCCTTTTTCGCCGCCTCCACGACCCGTTCCATGGGCGCATCCTCCTGCCCGAAACGAATATTGTTGGCTATGGTGTCCTGAAACAGATAGACATTCTGGAACACAAAACTGAAATTGCGCATCAGGCTGTCATAGCTGTACTCCTTCACATTCCTGCCGCCAAACAGCACACTACCCCTGTCCGCATCCCAAAAGCGTGCAATCAGATGGCACAGTGTCGTCTTTCCGCCACCGGAGGGTCCCACGATCGCCGTGGTGGTCTTTTCCGGAATCCGCAGGGAAACATTGTTAATAATCTTCTTTTTCTCATAGCTGAAATCCACATTTGACAGCTCCACGTTATGATTCTCCGGCACGATGTTTTTCCCCTCGATATCCATTGCCGGAAGGTTTAAGATATCCTGCGCCTTATCCACGGTCAGCCCGATTACCCGCAGCAGCGTCGAATAATTCCCCGCCTGCTCCAGGCTTGCAAAGACCATAAAGGAACAGATCGTCATTCCGATACAGGTCAGAAGCGCCATACTGCCCTGCAGATAAAACCAGATGGAAAGCAGCGTCATAGCAACGCCCGTCAGCTTGATCACGCCATTCTGCAACGCCATAAACGGCACAAAAATCAACTCCATTGCGATATTGACCTCCGTATTGTTATCTATTGCCGCCTCCAGCTTTTTCGCCGTCTTTCCCGTTAGATTGTAACCCTTTACCTCCGCAATGCCCTGTACAAACTCAATGACCTTTTCCACAAGGACGGAATCACTTTTCGTCTTTCGCGGGGCGATTGTTTTTGCCTTCTGCTGCATCCAGCTGTTTACGGCAAAAAACAATACCATACCATTACACAGCACCAACCCGATGCGCCAGTCGTAGAGAAAAAGCATCAGCGCAATCAGAGCCGTTGTCAGCACGCCCTGCGTTGTCAGCATGACCACCCGCGTCGCCACATCTGCCAAATGTTCCATCGTGTTTGTCGTCACGGAAGTGATATACCCCAGACTGTTTTCATTGAAATATCCCATCGGGAGATAACGCAGATGCTCCGCGATCTCAATGCGCTTGTTTGCCGCCGTCCCGTAACCCGCCTCACACTGCAAAATCGTGGCACGGTATTTGACAAAAGAACCCACCGCCAGAGAACCGACCAGAATCCCCATGCACTGTAGAATCAGTTTCCCCGTGATATTCCCGCTGATGGCTCCCTGCAGCATCAGCATGATCGCCGGTATCTTTATCGCCTCCATAAAGGCAAGTATCACGCCGTACACAAGCGAGATATAAAATTTCCTGCTGTTCTCCCCACAGAAGGAGAAAAATTTCCGGTATATTTTAAGCATAGACAGCACCTTCCTTTCCGCTATTTTCTATATTATCTTTTATTTCGATGTGCGATTCCCACATCTTCGCATACAGTTTCCCTTTTGCCAGCAGCTCCCCGTGTGTGCCCTCCTCCACGATCCTGCCGCCGTTCACCACAAAGATTTTATCCGCGCCGGCAATGGTGGACAGTCGGTGGGCAATCACGATCAGCGTCTTTCCCTGCACCAGCCTTGCCACGCCCGCCTGAATCACCGCCTCATTTTCCGGATCGGTGTAAGCGGTCGCCTCGTCTAAAATGACAATCGGCGCATCCTTTAACATCGCCCGTGCAATGGCGATACGCTGTCTTTCCCCGCCGGAAAGATGCCCTCCCGCGCCGCCTGCCACCGTGTCATATCCCTTTTCGAGTCCCATGATAAACTCGTGGCATCCGCTCTTTTTTGCCACTTCCTCCACCTCCGCGTCCGTGGCGTCCATGCGCCCCATACGGATATTTTCGCGGATGGTGTCGTCAAACAGATAATTGTCCTGTGAAACATAAGCCACCCTGCGGTTGTATTCCTCCAATGACAGCTCCCGGATATCCACGCCGCCGATTAGAATGCTGCCGCCGCCCACGTCCCACAGGGATGCAATCAGCTTGGCAATGGTGGACTTTCCGCTGCCGGAAGGTCCCACCAGCGCATTTACAGTTCCTTCGCGGATGTCCATGTTGATTCCATGCAATACTTCCTTTTCTTCATAGCCGAATGTCACGTTATGTAAACTGATGGAATAATCCGCTGGCTTCTTCCTGCCGCATTCCGGGCGTTTTAATTCTTCCCAACAGAGCACTTCCGTCACTTCCCCCAAAATCGTCCGCAGCTTGCCAATATCGTCGGAGTAGGACATCACCGTAATCAGTGGCGTGATCAGTCCAAGTGACAGAATGATGCAGAGGATAAAATCTGAGACCGCCAGACTCCCATTTTTCACAAGCAATCCACCGATAGGCAGAATAGAAATTGCCGTACAGGGAAACACCACCATGGCGATACTGAAAAACACGTTGCACCGGCGCATCCACTCCACGTAGCAGTCCGCGCCCTCCTTTGCCGCCTTCTTAAATTTCTCATAAGAATTCTGCGCCCTGCCAAACGCTTTGATGACCTCGATACCGTTGATATACTCCACCGCCGTATCGTTCAGGATTTTGGTCTTTTCCACCGTATTCTTAAAGCTCTCCTCATATCCCACCATCATGCCCATGTAGGCGAACAGCCCTAGAAAAAGACTGATTAAGGACGCCAGCGCCATGCGCCAGTCGATTATGCACAAATAAATAAAAATCGCAAGCGGCGCAAGGAGGTTTGCCGTAAACTCTGGCAGCACATGGGCAAGCGTTGTCTCAATGCTGTCAATCCGCTCCACAATAATGTTTTTCAGACTGCCCGACGGCGTTTCCAGCACCCGTCCGAGCGGCACCCGCGCCAGTTTCCCGCAGACGCTCTTGCGAATGTTCCCAAGCACATGAAAAGTTGCCTTGTGGGAACAGGTCGTAGACAATGCATGGAATACCACGCGCAGCACCCAAAACAGCGCCATCAGAATACACGCATTTCGATACCCCTCCCACTGTTGTACACCGCCCACCAGCTCCGTCACAATGTCGCCCATAAGAATGTAGGGTGCGATGCTGCACGCAACGCCACATACGGCAAGCAACACGCTGGCTGTGTAAAACCTTTTATGCGTCCCCGCAAATTCGGTAAGCCAGCTTATTACTGATTTCTGTTTTTGTTTCATAAATCATCATTCCTTTCCTGTTGATTTTAATTAGTTTTGACTAACTCGTGGACTATTTTTAAGAGAAACCACTTGGATTTCTCTCAAACGAACGCCTTACAGCCGCAAGTCTTTCTGGCACAGGAATCAACCTGTCTTACGTCCCGAACCGGATTCCCATAAGCTCCGACCAGCCCGCCGCATGGAACCTGTGGAATTGCTCCAGATACTCCTTCGCCTCTTCTTTTGGCATATTATGCACCACTACCTCAAAAATCCCCGCAAACAGACTGCTGGAGATAATGTGGATCAGGTTCTTATGAATCTTTTCCACCGGATGCCCCATGCCCGCAAGGGTTTCTATGTAGGTATAGGTGGAATCCTCCTCCCTGACCGCAAGCTGGTGCGAAAAATTCTCGTAGGGCGTCCCCTGCGCGCATCCGACAAGCAGCTTAAAGGCATCGTAATGCTCATAGATATAATCCAGCATCTTCGCAAGACACTCCTCGGACGTATCCACCATGCGCTCCGTCTGCGTCTCCCCCGGCAGCTTTTCAAAGTCGTCGATCGTCCGGTTAAAAAGGGCAAGAATATAGGCTGCATGTTCCTCCACCAGCGCGGCAAAGAGCGCTTCCTTACTGTCATAATATCCGTAAAAAGCCCCAGTAGTCGCACCGGCATTCTTGACAATATTCCGCAAGGACGCGTTTAAGAATCCCTTTTCAAGAAACTCCTGCTTTGCGGAAGATAAAATTTTATCCTGCGTGCTTTGTTCTTCCTGTTTCAATAAGTCCCTCCTTCTGCTCCTGCATAAGCAGACTCAAGATGCTTCGCATCTTGCATTCGCGTTGCTCGCCGTAAAGTTGCCAAAGCCGCCATTCATGCAAGCATAATGTCTGCATCGGCAACTTTACGGCTCTGCTTATACGCGGAAAATATAACACCGTTATTCAAATAACAGTGTTATATTAACAGATTCTATTTTTGTTGTCAAGTATGAATTTTATTAATCACCCTCAAAAGCAAAGAACCTTTGCAGCCGTTCCCGACTTATCCGGTTCCATCCATCACTCCATAACACTTTTCCTTTTTAGCCATGAGCAAAACTCCACACATCCAGTATTTATGCGGGTTTGCGAGGCATGGCAACCTCTTGTAACGCGGCGAAATAAAGTACCCATCTACTGCAGCTTTCCTGCAGATTAAATTCTCAGACTAAAAATAACAGCTACACAAGTGTGCCGTTTCTTTCCGCACGCTTTTTTCGTTATAGAATACAGACATCCGTGCCGATATACTGCCTAGACAACAGACAAGTCGCCCCCACCTCGTTGCTGCCCCTAAAGGGGCGTTTGTACTACTCAGCCCTGACCCTTAAAAGGGTCTTCATATTCTTTCACACTGAGCTTATCCTGCATGATATCCGCTCTCTCCTGATCCTGAATATACTTCTTTATCGTGGCTTCATTCAATCCTACGGTACTAACATAATACCCTTTTGACCAAAAGTGACGGTTTCCAAACTTATACTTCAGGTTTGCATGCCTGTCAAACATCATCAGGGCACTTTTTCCCTTCAGATATCCCATAAATGATGAAACGCTTATCTTCGGCGGTATACTTACAAGCATATGCACATGGTCAGGCATAAGATGCCCCTCTATGATCTCCACTCCCTTGTAACTGCACAACTGCTTTAAAATATCACACAAATCTGTTTTATATTGATTATAGACAATTTTTCGTCTATACTTTGGGGTGAAGATGATGTGATATTTACACATCCACTTCGTATGTGCGAGCGAATTTGTTTGCTTTGCCATAAAATCACCTTTCCTTTCTCTAATAGTGGCCTGAACACCCCTATTATAATGGAAAGGTGATTTTTGTATAACAATCGTCGCGCACCCGCATAGCGGGTGGTTTAACGTTGAGCACATTTCCGTTTCTCTGCTGAGAAACTCCAATGCGCTCAACAGGGTCTATCCGACCCATAAAATAGGGCAAAAACTGGTCGAATTTCACTCCTGTTTTTGCCCGGGGAGCACAACATCTTGTGGTTTAGACCCCCTAATTCTTCTCTTTTCCACAATACTGCATCATTATTACTACCTCAACATGCCCCGTATGCCCAAACTGGTCCACAGCCCTGACCTTCTTCAACTCATACCCGCCCCCGCACAGCACCTTCAAATCCCGCGCCAGCGTCGCCGGGTCGCAGCTCACATAGACAATCCGTTTTGGCTTCATTGCCAGCATGGTTTCCAGACACTTCTCATCGCAGCCCTTGCGGGGCGGATCGACCACGATCACATCCGGATGGCGCATCTGTGTACGCGCCAAAATCTCTGTATCTTCTGCCCTGTCGTCCTTATAAAACTCCGGCAGCACTTCCTCCGCCTTGCCCACAAAAAATTCCGCATTCGTTATCCCGTTCCTGCGGGCGTTCTCTTTCGCGTCCTCTATTGCCTGCGGAATGACCTCCACCCCGTAAACTTTATTCGCACGTTTTGCCATAAAGAGGGAGATCGTGCCGATACCGCAGTACAAATCCCACACAGTCTCCCGCCCGGTCAGTCCCGCGTATTCCAGCGCAAGGCTGTAAAGCTTTTCGGTCTGCCGGGGATTTACCTGATAAAAGGACAGGGGCGAAATCCGAAACGAAATCCGTTCTTCGTTTTCTGCGTCTCCATCATTCGCACTCACATTCAACGCAAAATCTGTCGAACCCAGCACACGGAGGCTGTCCTCAATCCAACCGCTGCCCCAGAGCACCCGTAATTCCTGCCCCATAATTACATTCGTCTTTTTCCTGTTTATGCTGACTGAAATGCTGACGATCCTCTTGCGTGGCGTTCTCCGCTGTTCCTCCCGCGCAGTCTGCACACACGCGTTATCAGACTCTTTTAGGTTTATCCCGGTCAGCTTCTCCACCAGCTTATCCTCTGCAGGCAGTCTTTTCCCGTTAATCACGAGGCACACCATAATCTCCCCGGAGGCAAATCCTGACCGAATCAACACATGACGCACCAGCCCCTCGCCCGCACTTTCCCGGTAAGCAGTCACGCCGTTTTCCTTCATATAGGAGAGCACTGTTTCCAAAATCACCCGGTTCTCCGGCGGTCCTAACGGGCAGTCCGTATTGGCAATGATATCGTGGGTTCTGCCCGCATAAAAGCCAGCAACGAGGTTTCCCGCCTTGTCATATCCCACGGGGTACTGCGCCTTATTGCGATAATGCCACGGCTCTTCCATCCCGACGATCGGCTCCATAACCGCATCGATCTTCTCGGAAGAAAAACCGCCGATTCGCTGCAGGTGGTTACGCACTTTATTCTCTTTATAGGCAAGCTGTCTCTCATAGCTCATCGCTTGAATCTGACAGCCGCCGCACTGTCTATGAAAAGGGCATTTCGGCTCCACACGAAAAGGAGAAGGTGTCACCACCTTCTCTACTCTCGCATAGCCATAGTTTTTCTTACATTTGGTAATTCGCGCTTCAATGACATCCCCAATCACGGCGTCTTTTACAAACAAGGTATAACCGTCCGCCCTGCCGATGCCCTCGCCGTCATTCCCGATATCTTCTATCGTAACCGTCACAATATCATTCTTTTTATAACTTCTCTGTTCCATCTATTGCCCTGCCTTATGGTCTTCGGTCTGTACGACGCCTTTTCTACAACAGTATTCCACGCGAGACTTCGTACTTCTCACTCTACTTTCGTTCCGCGCAGATTGGACTCAAACAGCCTGTTATACCCAAGCCATCCCGTCTCGGTCGTATTTGCCAGAATTTCCGCAAAGGTCTCCATCTTGGCGTCCACATTATCCGCAAAGTTTAACGCCACCGCCTCAACAATCGCTGGCTTCTTGGGCGAACCGAACTCAAACTCCCCGTGGTGGGAAAGAATACAGTGTTTCAGTTCATTGGCAAGAAGTGCGGGAAATCCGTCTATTGCCCTGACTTTTTCCCCGATCATCTCACTTCCGATCACGATATGACCGAGAAACTGCCCGTCGTCCGTATAATCATTCTGCGGGAAAAGGGACAGTTCTTTTGTCTTGCCGATATCGTGGCAGATCGCCGCCGTGATCAGCAGATCCCTGTTGAGCACCGGATACTGGGTGCAAAAATAGTCGCACAACTTTGTCACCGCCAGCGTGTGCTGCAACAGACCGCCCACAAATCCGTGATGTACGGTCTTCGCCGCCGATGACTGCCGGAACGCTTTGATAAAAACCGCATCCTTCACGAAAAACATTTCCAACAGCTGATGCAGATACGGGTTTTTCACGCTTGCCACAAAGCCCAGAAGTTCCTTCATCATATCCTCGGTCTTAAATTTGCTGACGGGAAGATACTCCGCGGGGTCGTACTCGCCCTCCTTGCATTTGCGCACGCGCTTCACATTCACCTGCAGCGCGCCCTGAAAGCTGGTCACGTCACCGTGCACCTCTATGTAATCCATGCTGTCAAAGTCTTCTATCCCCGCGTTGTTCGGATCCCAGATCTTTGCGTCGATAGTGCCGGTCTTGTCCTGCAAAATCACATTGTCATAAGGTTTTCCGTTTTTGGTCACCGCTGACTGCTTATGCTTACACAGGTAAACATCAAACATTTTGTCGCTTTCCTTGTAGTCCTTGATATATTTCATTTTCTCCGTCCATCCTTTCCTGTTTTCAGTAAGCTGTGCACTCGGACACTTCCCACTCTGCCATCATCCAAATTCCGCCGCCTCTTACCAGCTCCCCAGCGTCACGTCCACGCTCATTTCATGTCCCTGTCTTGTCAGGGTGACTGTCAGCACGTCGTCGGGTTTCGACGACTGCAGAACATCCAAGAGTTCATGATAAGTCGTAATCTCCGTATTCCCCACCCGGGTCACCACGTCGCCGCTCTGGATACCCGCCGCCATAGCAGGCGAATCAATTTCAATCTCTCTGACATATGTGCCCGCAGGAGTATCAATCTGCGTATCCTCGATGGCTTCCTTCGGCACATCCGCTCCATGCACACCCAGATACGCGCGCTCTTTATCGTTGGACATCTGCTCGATCGTGCGTTTCAGCTCTGTGATACCGTACGCGGTGAGCAGATTGCTCATATCGTTTCCGGTATTGACATTATCAATAATGCCGATCACCATACCTTTTAAGTTAATCAGTATGCCCGTCGCGTTGCGGCTCCCGTAAATATCTGTGGTAATCCGCTTGTATTCGGAATCCGGGCGGTCAATCACCGTCCCCGTGGAAGTCACCATGCCGTAGCTGATGGATCCGCCGGTCCCCAGCGGGCTTCCCAGCGCCACCACAGGCATTCCCAGAAGATTCGTATTGGAACTTCCCAGCTCCGCAATGTTGATCTTCTCCATCGTCTCACTGCCCACAGCGGAAAGTGGCACCGACAAAATCGCAAGCCCCGTGTTTTCGTCCTTCTGCACCAGCTCCGCCTCCACCTGTGTCTGGTCACAGAAGGTTACCTCTATGCTGTCCGCCCCGTTCAGATTCCCCGCACTGACTAAAATGAGCAGGGCTTTCTCGTTGTTTGCCACGATCACACCGGAAGCGGAGGCAACATTTTCATAGATATTGTTGAACCAGTCCACATCCGAAGTAACGCCCGCCACAGTGACCACCGCGCGGCACGCGTCGTCCGCCAAAGTCCGCAGTTCCCCGTAAATCGACTGATAATCCTCCAGCGTAAACTCCCGGTCCACCTGAGACAGCACTTCCTGAATCTGCTCATCCACCATCTCCAAATCTACCTGATCCGGCGTCTGCGTCTCTGCATCCTCCTCCGTAACAAGCATGTCCTCCGGCTTCATCTCCTCGATCGGCGTCTCCTCGGGAAACGCCACTTCCTTCGGCTCTTCCTCGGGATAGAGGCGGTTGCTGATCACCGGCTCCAACACCAAAAAGGTAAAACACGCCACCAGACCGAATACCACCGCCATAACTGCGGTAATGACTGTCCTGCGGAGAAGCTTTTTCTTGTTGACGGGCTTTTGCTTGATCTTTTCCCGCATAAATTCCGCCTGCACGGAGGGGGTGTACTGCGCCTGCTCCTTGACGGGTTCTTCAGTTTTATTTTGCTCTTTTTCCTGTTCAGACATATAACTGCCCTCCGAATATGATTGATTATAGCACACCCCTTACGGCATGACAAGAAAACCGCGGCATACCGGCGGGCATTCGCGATAGTAATTTCCCTGTATTTGTGGTAGGATAGTGCTTAGAAACAATATTGGATGACAATGAGGTAATTATGAACAGCAAAGTATTACGAGTTTTAGAATATCATAAAATGATTGACAGGCTGACGGAGAAGGCGTCCTCCGAACCGGGCAAGCGTCTTGCGGCGGCGCTTGTTCCCATGACGGATCTGGAAGAAATCAAAGCGGCGCAGACCGAGACTGCGGACGCTCTTGGGCGTCTTTTTGCCAAGGGTTCCACGTCCTTTGGCAGCAACAAAGATCTGGGAATGAGTCTGAAATCTCTGGAGGTGGGAAGTGTGCTTTCCATTGCCGAGCTTCTGCGCATCGCCTCTTTTCTGGAGAATGTGAACCGCATTAAAACTTACGGGCGCAAAGACCGGGACGACATTCCCGGTGACTCGCTGGACGTCTATTTTGACAGTCTGGAACCGCTCACGCCTCTGGCAAACGAGATCAACCGCTGCATTCTCTCCGAGGAGGAGATCGCGGACGACGCAAGCCCTGCGCTGAAACGCATCCGCCGCAGTATGGCAGTCACCAACGACCGGATTCACTCGCAGTTAAGTTCCATGATAAACGGCTCCCTGCGCACCTATCTGCAGGACGCCGTGGTGACCATGCGCGACAACCGCTACTGCATCCCCGTGAAATCCGAGTACAAGGGACAGGTGCCGGGCATGGTGCACGACCAGTCCTCCACCGGCTCGACTTTTTTCATCGAGCCCGCGGCAGTAGTCAACCTGAACAACGAGTTGAAGGAATTATCCATAAAAGAGCAGGAAGAGATCGAGGCGGTTCTCGCCTCCTTGAGCGCGCTGGCTGCGTCCCACACGGAGGCGCTTGCCCAGAACCAGAAGTCCATGACGATGTTGGACTTTATCTTCGCCAAGGCTTCCCTTGCTATGGAGCAGAACGCCACCATGCCGCTCTTTAACACGGAACACCAGATCCGCATCCGCAAGGGGCGGCATCCTTTGATTGATAAAAAGACAGTCGTGCCTGTGGACATTCTTCTTGGAATCGACTTTGATCTGCTGATCATTACAGGACCAAACACAGGCGGTAAAACTGTGGCGTTAAAGACAGTCGGGCTTTTGACCCTGATGGGACAGGCGGGGCTGCACATTCCCGCACTCGACCGCTCGGAGCTTTCCGTTTTCCGGGAAGTCTACGCGGATATCGGCGACGAACAGAGCATTGAGCAGAGTCTCTCCACGTTTTCTTCCCACATGACGAGCATTGTGTCCATTTTGCAGGACGCGGACGCGGATTCTCTCTGTCTCTTCGACGAGCTGGGAGCGGGAACCGATCCCACCGAGGGCGCGGCTCTCGCCATCTCGGTTTTGGATTATCTGCACAACAGGGGTATTCGCACTATGGCGACCACGCACTACAGTGAATTAAAGGTCTACGCGCTCTCCACGCCCTTTGTGGAGAATGCCTGCTGTGAATTTAATGTGGAGACACTCCGACCCACTTATCGTCTCCTGATTGGCATTCCCGGCAAGAGCAACGCCTTTGCCATCTCTTCCCGTCTGGGACTGCCGGATCATATCATAGAGGATGCCAAGCGGCACATTACGCAGGACAAGGAAAGTTTCGAGGATCTGCTCGCGAATCTGGAAAACAGCCGTCTGACAATCGAAAAGGAACAGGCGGAAATTGAATCCTACAAGCGGGAAGTACAGGCATTAAAGGAGCGGCTGGAATCCAAGCAGGAAAAGATCGACCAGTCCCGCGACCGCATCATAAGGGAGGCAAACGAGGAAGCTCGCGAAATTTTACAAAATGCGAAAGAACTGGCGGACGAAACCATCCGCACATTCCAGAAAGCAGGCGCCGCCTCTTCCATCAAGGATCTGGAGAAATCACGCCGCAAGGTGCACGACAAAATTTCGGAGAAAAATGAAAAGCTTGCGCTGAAAAAGGAGCAGCCCACCCACAAGGTACTCAAGCCGAACCAGATTCGGCTGGGCGACAGCGTAAAGGTCGTCTCCATGGGGTTAAAAGGCAGTGTCAGCTCCCTTCCCGACAAAAACGGAAAACTTTTCGTACAGTGCGGCATCATCCGCTCACAGGTTACCCTGTCGGATCTGGTGCTGCTCGAGGAGGAGACGGTGAAAACCGAAAAGATGCAGCGCAGCTCTTCCGGCAAGCTGAAAATGTCCAAGTCCTACTCTGTCTCCACGGAGATCAACCTTCTCGGCAAGACGGTGGACGAGGCGCTTTCAGAGCTGGACAAATATCTGGACGACGCCTATCTGGCACATCTGCCGAGCGTCCGCATTGTGCACGGCAAGGGAACGGGGGCGCTGCGGAAAGCCGTGCACGGATATCTGCGCAAAAACCGGGTGATCAAAAGTTTCCGGCTGGGTGAGTTCGGAGAGGGCGACGCGGGCGTTACGATCGCGGAGTTTAGGGATTAACAGTTCAGCCAGAGCATCTTCTTTGGGGCAAACCGTGCTCGCACGAGTTTGAACAGAAGATGATGCTCTGAGGGAGCGCCCGATTATGAGCAAAGTTAGCTGCGTCAGCAGCGAAAAAGCGCTGAAAGCGCCTTTGCGAATGGCGCGAGCTGAACTATTTTGAATTGAAAACGGAGGTAATCATGGTAAACAAACAGAAAATATTGATTGTGGACGACGATAACAACATTGCGGAGCTGATCTCCCTCTATCTCACAAAGGAGTGCTTTGAGACCATGATCGTAAACGATGGAGAGTCTGCCCTTTCGGCAGTGGACAGCTTTGAGCCGAACCTGATGCTTTTGGACCTGATGCTGCCGGGGATTGACGGTTATCAGGTCTGCCGCGAGATTCGTTCTAAATCCACGCTCCCTATTATTATGCTCTCCGCGAAAGGGGAAGTTTTCGACAAGGTGCTCGGATTGGAATTAGGAGCGGACGACTACATGGAGAAGCCTTTTGACTCGAAAGAGCTTGTGGCGCGCGTCAAGGCAGTGCTGCGCCGCTATAAACCCGCCGTAGCAGAACCGAAAAACTCCGACGTCAAGAGTGTGGAATACCCGGATCTGATCATCAATCAGACCAACTATTCCGTTATTTACATGGGAAAAACCGTTGAGATGCCGCCTAAGGAACTGGAACTCCTCTATTTCTTAGCGTCCTCGCCGAACCATGTTTTCTCCAGAGAGCAGCTTTTGGATCAGATCTGGGGCTATGAATATATCGGCGACAGCCGCACGGTGGACGTACATGTCAAACGGCTTCGCGAAAAGATCAATGACCATGAAAACTGGCGCATTGCAACCATCTGGGGCGTCGGTTATAAGTTTGAGGTGCGCGAAAAGAAGTCTTGAGTACGGAGACATTGCCATGCGGAAAACACTTTATTTAAAATTAATATTGGCATACATCATCTTCGGGTTATTTGGTTTTGTGGTGGTCGCCACTTTTGTGTCCGATATGACATTCAACCACCTCACCAAGGAGAAGGCGGACGCCCTCTACCGGGAAGCAACGCTGATCGCCAACACATACGCAACCGACCTGTACAATACCGAAGTGTCTCTGGAAACGGTGAAAACACAGCTGGACGCGCTGGACACTTACCTAAACGCAACGATCTGGATCATCAACCCTTCCGGGCGTATGGTTCTGGACTCCTCCGCCCCGGTGGATGTGGAAAATGAGATCGTCGTGGAAAATTTCGATCCCACCGTCACCGCCGGCTCTTACTATACGATCGGCAGCTTTTTTCAATCTTTTGACGAGGAGATGCTGAGTGTTCTGGCACCCATCACCTCCGGCTACAAGGTGAAGGGCTATGTGGTGATCCACGCCTCCTTGAGCAGTATACAGACTGCCTCCAACCAGCTGCTAAATATTTCCTACATTATGCTGCTGATTCTCTTTTTACTGTCCCTGATTATCCTGATCTTTTTCACAGAGATGGTTTATATTCCCCTGCGCAAAATTACTGAGGCAACAGAGCAGTATGCCAGCGGCAATATGCATTACGAATTTAGCGTGGAAAGCGAGGACGAAATGGGTTATCTCGCCGCTACCCTCTCTTATATGGCAAGCGAAATCGCGCGCTCGGAGGACGACCAAAAAAAGTTTGTGGCGAACGTTTCCCACGATTTCCGCTCTCCCCTGACTTCCATCGACGGCTATTTAAAGGCAATGCTGGACGGCACGATTCCCCCGGAAATGCACGAAAAATACTTAAATATTGTGCTGAATGAGACAAGCCGTCTGACGAAGCTGACAAACAGCCTCCTGACCCTCAACAATTTGAATACCAAGGGGATGATGTTAAACAAAACAGACTTTGAAATCAACGCCGTGATCCGCAATGTCGCCGCCACATTCGAGGGCACCTGCCGCCAGAAGATGATCGGCATTGAGCTTGTGCTCACGGGCGACGAGATGTATGTGGTCGCGGACATGGATAAAATCCAGCAGGTTCTCTATAACCTGCTGGATAACGCCATCAAATTCAGTCATCACGACTCCCTGATTAAAATCGAGACGACAGAAAAGCATAATAAAATTTTTATCAGCGTGAAAGACGCCGGAATCGGCATTCCGAAAGACGATCTGAAGCTGATCTGGGATCGCTTCTACAAGTCCGATCTGTCCCGCGGCAAAGACAAAAAGGGGACCGGGCTTGGCTTGTCCATCACAAAGGAGATCATACAAGCGCACGGGGAGAACATCAACGTCATCAGTACGGAGGGCGTTGGGACGGAGTTTATTTTCTCGCTGCCGAAGTCGGAGGTGGAGGATGATGACTAAAACCGTATCAACTCCAAGACAATCTATGTAATTCTCCCGCCGTCTGCATCCCCGCAAACCCGTTCTGCCGCAGTGCTTCATATAACACAATCGCAACTGAATTAGACAAATTCAAAGACCGTATCTCCTCCATCATGGGGATACGGATGCAGGTTTCCTCGTTTTCTACGAGAAGTTCCTCGGGAATCCCGGCGCTCTCTTTGCCGAACATGATATAGTCATCCTGCCCGAAATTCGCTTCTGTGTAGAGGCGTTTTGCCTTGGTGGTGGCGTACCAGATCTTTGCGCCGGGATGTTTTTCCTGAAATTCCTGAAAATTGATATAGCGGGTCACATCCAGATGCGCCCAGTAATCCATGCCCGCCCGTTTGATGGATTTCTCATCCAGACGGAATCCCAAAGGCTCAATCAAATGGAGCGCCGTACCTGTCGCTACACAGGTACGGCCGATATTCCCCGTATTTGCCGGAATCTCCGGCTGATGTAAAATAATATTCATATATTTTATGCCTTCTCCCGGCGAAGTTTTTCCACAAAATCCGCCAATTTCCCAATCGCCAGCTTCAGGTTGTCCATAGAGTAGGCGTAGGATATTCTCAGATATCCCTCGCCGCAGTCGCCGAACGCCGTCCCCGGCACAACAGCCACCTTCTCCTCCGCCAGAAACCGCTCCGCAAACTCCTCGCTGGTCATGCCGAACTCCTTGATGCACGGGAACACGTAGAACGCGCCAAAGGGCTCGAAACAGGACAGTTTCATCTCGCGGAAAGCGTTCATCAGATACCGTCTTCTCTGGTTGTAGGCAATGCACATCTCCCGCACATCGTCATCCCCGTTGCGAAGCGCCTCCACCGCCGCGTACTGGCTTGTCGTCGGCGCACACATGATGGCAAACTGATGGAGCTTCGTCATCTGCTCCAGAATCTCCCGCGGACCGCAGGCATAGCCGAGCCGCCAGCCCGTCATCGCGTACGCCTTGGAAAATCCGTTGATCAGGATCGTTCTCTCCCGCATACCTTCCATCTCTATGATGGACACATGCTTTTCCTTGTAAGTCAATTCCGCATAAATTTCATCAGACATGACAAGGATGTCATGTTTCCTGATCACTTCCGCGATCTCCTCCAGATCTTTCCGCTCCATAATCGCGCCCGTCGGGTTGTTCGGGAACGGCAGAATTAATATCTTTGTCTTTTCCGTAATGGCTTCTTCCAGCTCTTTTGCGGTCAGGCGGAACTCGTTTTCCGCTTTCAATTCGATAATGACCGGCACGCCGCCCGCCATGATTGCGCACGGCTCATAGGACACGAAGCTGGGCTGGGGAATCAGCACCTCATCCCCCGGATTGATCACGGCGCGCAGTCCGATATCGATCGCCTCTGACCCGCCCACAGTAATCAGCACCTCATGCTTGGGATCGTAATCCACGCCCTGCTTTCTCTTGATATAATTACAGATTTCCTGACGCAGCTCCATCAGCCCGCTGTTGGAAGTGTAGAATGTGCGCCCTTTTTCCAGCGAGTAAATGCCTTCGTCCCGGATATGCCACGGCGTATCGAAATCCGGCTCGCCCACGCCGAGAGAGATAGCGTCCTCCATCTCGCTCACAATGTCAAAAAATTTCCGAATGCCCGAAGGTTTCAGCCCTACAGCCTGTTTGGATAACATATCTCTCACGGTGACACCTTCTCTCTCGTATCTTCATATTTCTTCGTCAGAATCGTACCATGATCCTTATATTTTTTCAGAATAAAATGAGTTGCCGTGCTAAGGACAGAGTCCAGCGTGGAAAGCTTATCTGACACAAAACCGGAAATCTCCTTTAAGGACTTCCCTTCCAGCGTGACGAGCAGGTCGTAGCCGCCGGAGATCAGATACACGGAAGTCACCTCCGGATATTTGTAAATCCGCTCCGCAATATTGTCAAAGCCCTGCCCTCTCTGGGGCGTCACCCGTACCTCGATCAGCGCGGAAACCTTCTCGATGGAAGTCTTCTCCCAGTCGATCATGGTGTGGTACCCACAGATAATTCCCTCGTCCTCAAGCGCTTGCAGCTCGTTCACCACGTCAATCTCCTGAGTCCCGAGTATCACCGCCAGTTCTTTCAAGTCTATGCGGCTGTTCCTCTCTATAATTTTCAGCAATTCTTCTCTCATTCTATTTGCCTCCTCCATGCTTGTTTCTGTTTATTTCTGTATATGTCTCATGCAAAAAACATTTTAAATTATTTTTCGCATGTTCGCAGTCTCGGTTTGTTCAGAAACTGCTTTCTTCCTTCATTGTAGAGCACCCTGTCGTTCCCTCCTGTCGTGCGCCCGACCACCACTGCCGGAATCCCTTCACGCAGCAGCGCATCCACCAGCGCGTTTCCATTTTCCGCCGTCATAATGAGGCATCCTTCCGACGGAAGTTCATAAGGGTTTTCCCCGAAAACCTCACAGATCTCTATGGTTTCCTGTCTGACAGGTATCTTTCTCAAATCCGCTTCCAGTCCGACGCCGGCTTCCTCCGCCATCTCCCACAGCCCGGCAAAAAAACCGCCTTGGGAAACGGCATGTATGCCGCAGACGCCGGACTTCATGGCGGTGGCTGCCTCCGGCATCACTGAAAGATACCTGTCAAAAGCCGCCGCCTCCTCGATTATGCGCGCCGGGAATCGTTTTCGCAGTCTCTCATAATTTTCTCCGGCGAGTCTTGCCGTCCCCTCCAGGCCGATCCATTTGCTCACCACAATATCCTGATCCGCACCCGCCGTCTGCGTCGAAACGGCGCAGTCTTTCCCCAGTCCTGCGCCATCTTTCACTTCCAGCCTATCCGGTTTTGGTTTTTCCAACGGGGAACGCCCTGACATGTTCCCCGATATTTTTTCCTGTCTCATGCCGTATGCCTTATTCTTCGTAGGATTGGTTACTCCGCCGGGGGCGGTGCTTCCGGCTGCTGCTGTGCTGCCTGCTCCGCTGCCGCCTGTTCTGCCGCCGCCTGCGCTGCTGCCGCCTGATCCGCCGCTGCTTTTGCCGCTGCCGCCTGCTGCGCCGCCGCTGCCGCCGCCTGTATCTGCCCGGGATCGCCGCCGCGGTACGCGCCGGATACTGCCTTTACCTGATCCACACTGCCCGAAGCCACCGCCGCCATAATGGCGTTGTACGCGCCCGGATCTTCGGTCGCCACACCCACTGTCGCGCTTCTGGGCGCTTTCATATAACTGCTGCTGTTGACCTGTTCACGGCTCACTTCCTCGCCGTTCTCTTTCACAATCTTCCACAGCCTCGCCTTATAACCCACATGGGCGGACTGCACGCTGCAATAACCCACCGGCATAGATTCATCCGTGTAAATCACTTCCGTGTCCGGCTCGCTTCTCTCAAGGACTTCGCTCTCGTAAATCACTTCCCTGCCGCTGTCCCTCGTCTCCAGCCCGTAAATGGTAAAGGTAATCTGTTTCTCGGGCGTCGTATAGCCGTCTATATAAACGGGATAATCCAAATTATTCTTAAATTTAAAGTCCTTTCCGGATGACTCCGCAATTGCCGCATCCGCGGAAGGATCTACATAGGTGACGATCATGGAATGATTGTAGCGCTCCGTCACCTCAAGCTCCGCCTGCAGCACCGCATTGTAGAGCGTGGTCGATACCTGGCAGATACCGCCGCCCAGACTGTCAACCACCTGTCCGTTCAGATAGGATGCCGCCATATAATAGCCGTTGTCCTCCGAGAACGGCGTGATAGTTTCCAGTGTAGAAATCTCGTCTCCCGGATACAGGGTAATGTCGCTTAACAGCCTGCAGCCGTTAGCCACGTTTTTGCTTCTCGCCTCTCCGGAAGTGGAAAAGCTGGTGGTAAATGTGCCCAGCACGTCTTTCACTTTCTCCAAATCTTCCGCCTTGCTCTGCGGTTCTTCCGTCTCAACCTGCATATCCAGATCGCAGGCGCCGCCCGTCCACTCGCCGGTCAAATACTCGTATACGCTGTCCGTCGTGCCGTCCCGGTCTACCACTCGGCCTGTCTGACCCTCCGTGACCTCGAACCCGTCCTCCGTCTTGTGCAGGCTCGCGTTCATTGCCTCCTGATCATACTGCCCGGCGTTCTCCTCAATCAGCGCGCGGATCTTCTCCTTGTCAAAGTCGAAGCTTACCCGGTAAACCTTATTTTTGTATTCCAGATCCCGCAGTTCCTTATAGCACTGCAAAATATCTCCGTCCCTGCCAAAGTTAGCCGCTTCCTCCAGAATCTCACGGTTTCCCCACTTTAAGCCCAAATCCGCGGCGGAAGCCGTAATTTCTCCCTCTTCCGGAGCATGCAGGGTGATCTGCGCGTCGCCAAAGCCGGCGACATAAGTCTCTATCGCCTCGCCCGCCTCGCTCTGCGTCATTCCCGAGATATCTATATCATCCACATAGATTCCCGTCTCAATTTTTCCTTCTTTTGCCTGCGCCGGCATCACGGCAAACCCCGCCGTGACAAACGCCGCCAGAACCATCACAGATAACTTTCTCATAACGATTACCCGCTCTCCCCCCTGTCAGATCCATGCCATTCACAAATCGCGTTTCCTGTGCTAAAATGAATAATACGCGGATGCCAGCATCGGAACGATCATCGCCAGCACGACGATAATGATAATAATAGATGAAATGATTTTTCTGGTTTTCCTGTTGAACTTCATAATACCACCTCAAATACTTTTTTGCTACACTATAATTAATAAGTAAGGAATGCCTTCTTTTGGCATAAAGGAATTATATATGAATTTTTTAATTATTGCAAGCACTCTGATATTAGCCCTGGCTATCGCCATGGCATCCTCCAAAAGCCGGAAAAACGCCGCCGCCATGGAGCAGGAATTTTGGCAGAGGGAACGCGCCGCCAACAACACCCGGCGCAAACCGCTGGACGATCTGGACTATATTGAACTGCCGATGGAAATTTTTCCCATGGAGCTTTTGCAGGACGTCCCCAAGGTCGAAGATTACAGGCAGATCGTGCTCTCCCTGAAAGACCAGCCCATCGTCAATTTCACAGGGCTTACCAACACGGAGCTGAAGCTGCGCTACGGCGCGCCCAATATCACCAAGCTGACCTCCTACGACCAGAATTACACGCTTCTGGCTCGCACCCTGCAGCAGTGGGCGCAGGCGCTCTACGACAACGGCTTCCCCAAAGAAGCTTGTCAACTTCTGGAATTTGCCGTGTCCACGCATACGGACGTGAGCGCAACGTACCGCCTTCTGTGCCGCATTTATCAGGAGAACGGCACACCCGAAAAGATCGAGGCGCTCGTCCCCGTGGCGCAGTCCCTGACCTCCGCCATGCAGAAGCCTATCGTCCGTATTCTGCAAGAATTTGGTCAATCTTCCGACTAGCTTCGCTGCGTGTCAGACTTTCGACCTTATAGTCTACTACCAGTTTATGCCTGTCCAACAATTTATATAACTGTTCTTTTTGTGCAATCGTGAGCGGCGTATCGCGCTTCGCCTGATACAAGAGCGGTTTTGGCAGAAACAAACTCTTTTCCCCCGCCGCCTCTTCCTTCTCATAAAATTCTTCCGCAAGTTTCTTATACAGGACTGCCGTAGCGCGGGCGTCACCCAATGCCCGGTGCGCGCTGTGGGGGATTTCATAATATTTGCAGAGCGCTCCCAGACTGCGGCTCTCCAAATCCTTCAAATATTTCCGTGCAATCTTTAACGTATCAATTCCCTGACTCTCAAAGGACAGCTTTTCATTCACCGCCGCCTTCTTCAAGAAAGAAAAATCGAAGAGCACGCTGTGCCCCAGCAGTACATTTTCATCGAGAAACGCAAGCAGTTCCGGTAAAATTTCACCGATCGGCTTCGCCCCGGAAAGGTTCTCGTCACGGATGCCGGTAAGCTCCACAATCCGCTCCGGCAGTTTCCGCCCAGGATTGACAAAGGCTTCCCACTCTTCGATAATCTCGCCCCGCTCCACCCTGACCGCGCCAATCTCTATGATTTTATCCCGTTTCGGATCAAGTCCGGTCGTCTCCAGATCAACGCACACAAAGCTATCTGTCATTTTGTTCTTGTATGATGTTTATAGAAGCAAAAACACCATAACTTCCTTTCTTTTTAATAT